>Ga0209648_10000152_pt1 | contig 47886 bp, 44 predicted proteins | sample GraSoi2013_115cm_FD_185830 | JGI IMG/M metagenome (GOLD analysis project Ga0209648, IMG submission 185830) | Grasslands soil microbial communities from the Angelo Coastal Reserve, California, USA - Sample 9_17_2013_115cm (SPAdes) (version 2) | ecosystem: Environmental > Terrestrial > Soil >... | reverse complement strand
CGTCGCCGCCCGGGGCGAGCCGACCGTTGGCCAGGACCTCCTTGACCAGTATCGTCCAGCCTGCCGCGGCCGCCTCGGCTGCGGCCGGAGCGACGGAGGGCTCGAGCAGATTCCAGGTCACCTGCGCGACGGAGAACAGCGGCTGGCCGTCTACCGTGACGGGCAGCGCCCGCCGGAGCGTGTCGGCCTGGCCCGGGCCGCTGGTCGTCAGGCCGATGAGCACGCCTTCGGCGCGGAGCCGGGCGAGCGCGGCCAGCAGGGCCCGGTCTCCCAGCAGCCCGGAATCCGGTGTCAGCGAGTGCACCTGGTACAGCGCGAGCCGGTCGCGGAGCAGGGCCCTGGTCTCGCCGAGCTGGGTGGTGAACATGGCCAGGGAGTGCTCCTTGATTTCCTGCTGCGCGGCATCCAGCCGCCAGCCGCCGGTGTACCGGTAGCCCCACTTGGACCCGACCACCACGTCGGCGTGCCCGCGGTCGGCCAGCCAGCCAGCGAGGAAATCTTCGGCCCGGCCGTACGACCGGGCCGCGTCGACGTACCTGACCCCTCCGTCATAGGCGGCGTCCAGAACGCAGAACGTGCGAGCCCGCATCGCCGGCACGCTGCGGTCCGTCAAGTCGTGGGCCCGGCCGGTGGTGATGTAGGCCGGACGGCCGAGCGCCGCCAGGCCCATGCCGATCCGCGAGACCACGGGCCCGCCCGGCCCGAGCGTCGTCACCGGCATGCGGACCGTCATCCCGCCGGACCCCCGGAACCTGCCCGATCAGCGGCGCCCGCCGGGCGCTGGCAGCAGAGCGCGTACCACCAGGAGAGAAGCCGGATGACAGTCCCGGCCAGGTGCAGCGCTTCGCGCTTGATCTCGGGCAGAGCCATATCTCAGTCCATGATCGGCACCGAGACGCGCTGAGGCAAGGCCGCCCCCCCGCTGGCCGCGAAGGGCGCGGCAGCTCGTCTAGGCAGTATCAGCCTGGAATGCGGCCAGCGCGCCGCGGGCTTCGGCCGCCGCGGCGCCGCCTGCTGCGATCACATCCTGGAGGGCCAGGTCGTAGGCGGTATCCTGCGCCTGGTCGGCGCTGGTCCGGATGTCAGGTGCGACGCCAGTGCCCTCCCAGTTGCCGCCGGTTTTCGGACTGACCGCCTCGGCGACGGAGATGGTTGCCTCCAGGTGCGGGTGGACGGGGAAGCCCTCGCGGGCGTGGGCGCCGCCGCGGGTCGGCTCGCCGATGATCGCGGCCCGGCCGAGTTGCTGCAGGTCGTAGCTCAGCTGCTCGCCGCCGGAGAACGTGGCGGCGCTGGTCAGCGCGTACACCGGCTTGGTCTTGCCGAAGCGGCGTCCCGGAACGTACGGCAGCGTCCAGGCCTGCTTGACCCGGCTGTCCTTGCCTTCCCGGAGTCCGGTGAGCTGGGCCGGCTCGTGGTCCCAGAGGTAGCTGATGAGGAACGCGACCATGCTGGGCTCGCCGCCCAGGCAGTGGCGCAGATCGATGATGAGCACGTCGGTGGTCGCCAGCAGGCTCATCGCGGCGGTGATGATCTCCCCGCACAAGGCGGTCGGGAACAGGAGCGGCTGCAGCTCGAGATAGCCGACGTTGCCGGCGAGGCGCCGCATGCAGGCCACGCCACCGCATGTCTGGTCCGCCCACCGTGCGATCGCGGCGTATTCCTCGGTGTCGTCGCCCGGCGGGCGCGGCCGGAGGGCTTCGGCGTGATATTTCAGCCGCAGGTGCTTGTCGCCGTTGACCGACTGCAGGTCGGTGGTGACCGCCGTGGCCAGCGAAGGCTCCTCGGCGGGGTACCGTCCTTCGCCCACCCCTTCCGCCAGCACCCGGGACACCGCCGCGGCAACGTCGGGGTAGAGGTAATGGGCTTCGACCAGCGCCCGCACTTGCTCGACGACCCGTGTCATCTCTGCCTCATCCATACCGTTAAGAGAAGCGGACACTTGACAAAACGTCAAGAGGTGTTAACTCTTTTCTCGTGGAGGAGGACGACGTCGCCGCGGTTGCCACGCCCGAGCAGTTCAAGGCGCTGGGTCATCCGATGCGTCACCGGCTGCTGTTCGCGCTCGGCCAGGGCGAGGCAACCATCAGCCAGCTCGCCACGGTCCTGGGCAGCAACAAGGGCAACATTGCCCACCATCTGAAGGTGCTCGCCGGGGCGGGCCTGGTCCGGGCCGCAGGCACCCGCCAGGTGCGCGGCGGAACCGAGCAGTACTACCGGCGCGCCTCCCGCGGCCTAACCTACGACGACGCCAGAACCACCGAGGTGGCGTTCCGCGCGCTCGCTGCGGAGACCGCCGCCGCCGAGCCCGACCCGTTCCTGGTGCTGCGCAGGATCAGGCTCACTCCCGAGCACGCCAGGCAGCTCACCGCCGCTCTCCGCGACCTCGCCCAGCAGGCCGAGGACGCAAGCGATCAGCCCCAGTACGGCCTGGTGCTCGGCCTCTACCAGCCAGCGCAGGCACCCAGGCCCGATCCCGAGGCATCCGCCGCGCCCTCGACTGCCCCGCCCGGCAGCGGATGAGCCCCGGTCACCAGGTCGGTGCCAAAGATCCGGGACTGGCGGTCAGGGCGGCACGTGCCTTGTCGCTGTCGTTGCTCGCGGGTACATTACTGCGGGCCAGGGCGGGAACAGCCCGGTACTGCCAGCCGGGCGGCCGAACGGGGGGAAACAGATGGGCGCCACAACGGAGCAGATCAGCCGCCTTCTCCATGAGGCGGGAGAGACCCACCATCGGGTCTTCCGGATCGTGGATGGGGCTGACGAGGATTGGGCCAGCTGGTATGCGGACTGGCTGATCAGCCTCTCCGAGCTGCCCGCGTTGCTGGGAGTCAAGCCCGTCCGCAGTGAGCTGATCTACCTGCTCGTCAGCCTGGACAAGGAATACACGGCCACCGGGCCTGCCGAGCCCTGGGAGCCCTACTACGCCCAGAAGATCCTGGGCTATTTCAGTCGGCCCGGAAGCTGAGCCGCCCCCAAGGGCCATCCGGCCGGGAACTCCCGATCATCTTGCTGCCCGCAACTGGCTCGGCAGCTTGCCGGCCGTCAAGGGGGGATCCGGCGATTTTCAGGGCCGCTGCCATCCGGGGCGCCCGCGGGTCGGCCAAGCAGGTCGGGCAGGTCAGCAACTGAGTCGATGACCCGATCGGGAGTGCCGGGCGCGCTGCGGTGGGTCTCCGGCCGGTACTTGCCGGTCCGGACCAGGACGCCGGTGATCCCATGGTCCTGGGCGCCCAGGACGTCCGCCTGGATGTCGTCGCCGACCATCACGGTCGCGGATGCGTCGGCGGCCAGGGCGTCGAGCGTGGTCGTGAAGAACGCGGCCGCGGGCTTGCCGGTGACCACGGCCTCCACGCCGGAGGCTTGTTCGAGGCCTGGCAGGAATGCCCCGGCGTCAAGCTGCAGCCCGGTGTCGGTGCGCCAGTACAGGGTGCGGCTCATGGCTACCAGCCGTGCGCCCCCCAGGAGGCAGCCGAACACGCGGTTCAGCGCGGCATAGCTGAACTCCGGGCCGGCACCGCCCAGGATGACTACGTCGGCTTCGGGCTCTGGGCCATCATCGGCGATGATCGTGACCCCGGCCAGGTCCTCGGCGATGTCGCCGCTGTTCAGCAGCAGGCACCGCGCGCCGGGATGGTGCCGGGCCAGGTAGGCGCCGGTGATGGCCGGCGCGGTGAAGACGTCGTCGATGCCGACGGGGAAGCCCGCCGCCGACAGGGCGGAGGCCATCCAGGCCCGCGTCCTCGAGGTGGTGTTCGTGACCAGCGCCACCGCGAACCCGGCCTCACGCAGCCGCGTCACCGCCTCGACCGCGCCCGGCAGCGGCCGCCAGGAGACCATGAGCACTCCGTCGATGTCGAGCAAGACCGCTCTGATTCGCTGCATGAACCGACCGTAGCGACGTGCGCACGACAGAGCGGCGGGGTGGCCCGAGGGCCACGCGGCAGGCGCCGGCAATATCGGCTACGATGAGATCCGTCATGCGGCGCTACGTACTCATCCTTAGCCGCCGTAGCGGGACCTGATCAAGGCAGGCCAGCAACCCGCTACGGGATGAGGCGCTGGCCGTGAGCCGTAGCAGGGCCTGGCGGGCCGTCCGCTGACCTCCGGATCGTCGCCCCGGCCGTTCGCTCCATACCGGCCCGGCGCGCAGCTGCCGAGCAGCACGGACCTCCTGGTGCGGATCCGCATGCGACAGCTCTCGCCCTACCTGGGATGCCTGAACCCCCAACTGCACGCTCTCAGCGAGGAGAACGCCGTGTCTGATACCTATCCCTGGAACGAGCCCGCCGACAGTGCCGACGACGCCCAGCGGGCACTGCAGGCCGTCCAGTTCGCCCTGGACCGCCGCGACAACGGAGGCGATGCGGGCGCCGCGCGCGACTAACGGGGCTCGCCGGTGAGCTGCTGCCCGGCGGAGCGTCCGGTGGCCGGCCCGGGAGGCGGGCCGCCGGCTCCGGCCAGCGCGGCCAGCTCGCGGGCGGCGGCGACGACCAGCGGCGCCAGGCGGCGGCCGGGCGAACTGCCCAGCCGGCTGGCCGGCCCCGACACGCACAGCGCGCCGAGCAACGCGCCGTCGCGCAGGACCGGGGCGCTCACGCTGGCCACGCCGGGCTCGCGCTCGGCGACGCTCGACGCCCAGCCCCGCTGCCGCGCCGCCGCCAGCTCGGCCGCGAGCACCGCGGGAAACCGCTCGGCGTCATCCGACCACGCCAGCAGCACCTTGCCGCCTGACCCGGCGTCGAGCGGCAGCAGCGCGCCGACCGGCACGCTGTCGCGCAGGCCCGCGCCCGCATCGCGCGCGGCGACGCACAGTCGCCGGTCGCCGGAGCGCAGGTACAGCTGGACGCTCTCGCCGGTCTGCTCATGCAGCCGGGCGAGTACCCCGGAGGCGATCCTGCCAAGCCCGAGCCCGGGGCCAGCCCGCAGCGCGAGCTCGGTGAGCCGCGGCCCGAGCCGGAACGCGCCGTCCGCGCTCCGGTCGACCAGGCCATGTGACTCGAGCGCGACCAGCAGCCGGTGGGCCGTCGGCCGCGGAAGCCCGCTGGCCTGGGCCAGCGACCGAAGCGACCGGGGACCCTCGGCGAGCAGGTCGAGCAGGGTCATCGAGCGGTCGAGCACGCCGACTCCGCTGATCCGGTTGCGGCCGGGGCCGGGCTGGCCTAGAGTGTCCATAGTCTGAGCAGACTATCTCATTATTTGAGACAAAGCCAGCGCTGAGCCAGCACCAGTACGCGGATTTGAGGAAGCCAGTGACCGGACGCCTCTTCGACAAGATCTGGGACCGCCATGTCGTGGCCAGCCCGGCGGGCGAGCCGCCGCTGCTCTATATCGACCTGCACCTTGTGCATGAGGTCACCTCGCCGCAGGCCTTCGAGGGCATCGAGCTCGCGGGCCGGAAGGTGCGCCGGCCCGACCTGACGCTGGCCACGATGGACCACGATGTGCCCACCGTCGGCCTGGACCAGCCCATCGCGGACGAGCTGGCCGCCCAGCAGATTGCGCGGCTGCGGAGAAACTGCGAGGTCCACGGCGTCACCCTGCATCCGCTGGGCAGCATCGAGCAGGGCATCGTGCACGTGATCGGCCCGCAGCTGGGACTCACCCAGCCGGGCATGACGATCGTCTGCGGCGACAGCCACACCTCGACCCACGGCGCGTTCGGCACGCTGGCCTTCGGCATCGGCACGAGCGAGGTCGAGCATGTGCTGGCCACGCAGACGCTGCGGCAGGCCAAGCCCGCGGCGATGGCGGTCACCGTGGACGGTGAGCTCGGGCCCGAGCTCACGGCAAAGGACCTGGTGCTCGGCATCATCAGGGCGCTGGGCACGGGCGGCGGCGTCGGCTCGGTCATCGAGTACCGCGGCGCGGCCGTGCGGGCGCTGTCGATGCAGGGGCGGATGACGGTCTGCAACATGTCCATCGAGGGCGGGGCCCGGGCCGGGATGATCGCGCCCGATGACGTTACGTTCGCCTTCCTGGAGGGCCGCAGGCACAGCCCGCGGGGCAAGCTGTGGGAGCAGGCGCTCGACGACTGGCGCAGCCTGGTCAGCGACGACGGCGCCGAGTTCGACCGCGAGATCCGCGTCGACGCCTCGGCGCTGCGGCCTGCGGTCACCTGGGGGACGAACCCCGCGCAGTCGGTCACGATCGACGACGTCGTGCCGGACCCGAGCTCGCTGAGCACCCCGGCGCTGCGCCAGGCGGCCGAGCGCGCGCTGGCCTACATGGACCTCAGCCCGGGCACCGCGATCCGCGATATCCGCGTGGACACCGTGTTCATCGGCTCGTGTACCAACGGCCGGCTGGAAGACCTGCGTGCGGCCGCCGAGGTCGTCCGTGGCCGGAAGGTCAGCCCCGGCGTCCGGGCACTGGTCGTGCCCGGCTCCGCCCGGGTCAAGGCCGAGGCCGAGGCCGAGGGCCTGGACAAGTACTTCACCGACGCCGGCTTCGAGTGGCGGTCGGCCGGCTGCTCGATGTGCCTGGGCATGAACGGGGACATCCTGGCTCCCGGAGAGCGCTCGGCGTCGACCAGCAACCGCAACTTCGAGGGGCGCCAGGGCCCCGGCGGGCGCACCCACCTGGTGTCGCCCGCCGTGGCGGCGGCAACCGCCGTCGCCGGTCACTTCTCGCTGCCGGGAGACCTGTGATGCCAGGGATACAGCGCATATCGGGCCGCGCGGTCGCGCTCGACCGCCGCGACGTCGACACCGACCAGATCATCCCGGCGGCGTGGCTGAAGCGAGTCGAGCGCACCGGCTTCGCCCCCGGGCTTTTCGGAGCCTGGCGCGAGGACCCCGGTTTCGTGCTGAACCGCCCGGGCGCGTCCGGGGCGAAGGTGCTGGTGGCCGGGTCGAACTTCGGCTGCGGCTCGTCGCGCGAGCATGCCGTCTGGGCGCTGCAGGACTTCGGCTTCCAGGCGGTCGTGGCTCCCAGCTTCGGCGACATCTTCCGGAACAACTCGATCGCCGCCGGGCTCGTCCCGGCGGCGGCGAGCGAGGAGTCCGTGACGCGGCTGTTCGCCGCGCTCGCGGCCGACCCGGACGCGGAGGTCCTCCTCGACCTGGCCGCCCGCACGGTGGCGATCGGCTCGGCCGGGCTGCTGGAGCCGTTCGAGCTCGCGGACTACGCCCGCTGGCGGCTGATCGAGGGCCTTGACGACATCGCGCTGACGCTGCGGCACGAGCCCGCGATCGCCGCGTTCGAGTCCAGCCGCCGCCCGCCCTGGCTGCCCGCCCTGACCGCCTAGGGCGCGCGCTGGCTGGGAGTTAGTTAGCGGGGACTTCTTTCAGCACATGGACCTGACAGACGTCCCCGTTAACGTAAAGCGGGCGTGCCGCCTGGCTGGCCGCACTGAGCGGGTGGTCCCGGCGAGGCGGCCCGCCTAGCCGCGTCCCCCGCCCCTCTGGGGCCGGTTGGGAGGGGCCGGCCTGGAACGTCAGTGGGGCCCGAGGCGCCGGGACCGTTAGGAGTTAAGGATGTGTTTACCGGAACGGGGTCACCCAGCGTCACGGCGCCTATAGTGTTATGCTCAACGTCACGTACAGCCGGATGGAGAAGGCAGTAATGCGCACTGATCAATTCCTGGTACTCCTCATCACGTAGCGCGAGCCCGCACGCAGGGCTCGCGCTCACCTCCTACGCCGCAGCCGGCGAGGAGGTTTTTTGTTGGAACCGACGCCTCGAACCGAAGGAGCAAGTCCAGTGCAGCTGACCGGAGCCCAGGCACTCGTGCGCAGTCTTGAGCAGCAGGGCGTCGACGTCGTCTTCGGACTTCCCGGCGGCGCGATACTTCCGGCCTACGACCCGCTGCGGTCATCCTCGCTGCGCCACGTGCTGGTGCGTCACGAGCAGGGCGCGGGACACGCCGCCGAGGGCTACGCATGGGCGACCGGCCGCACCGGCGTCTGCATCGCCACCAGCGGCCCCGGGGCGACCAACCTGGTCACAGCCCTGGCGGACGCCTACATGGACTCGGTGCCGATCGTGGCCATCACCGGCCAGGTCCCCAGCGCGATGATCGGCAGCGACGCGTTCCAGGAAGCGGACATAACGGGGATCACCCTGCCGGTCACCAAGCACAACGAGCTGGTCACCGACGCCGAGCGGATCCCGGCGGCGATTGCCGAGGCCTTCTACGTCGCATCGACCGGGAGGCCGGGCCCGGTGCTGGTCGACATCCCCAAGGACGTGCTGCAATCGCCGATGACCTGGGGGCCCTGGCCGCCGGCGCTGGAACTGCCCGGCTACCGGCTGCCGGGCCGCCCGGACCCGGAGCAGATCCGGGAGGCGGCCCGGCTGCTGCGGCAGGCGCGGCGCCCGGTGCTGTACGTCGGCGGCGGCGTGATCAAGGCAAGCGGCCACGCCGAGCTGCTCGCGCTGGCCGAGCTGGCCCGGGCGCCGGTCACCACCACGCTGATGGCGCGCGGCGCCTTCCCCGACTCGCATCCGCTCGCGCTCGGCATGCCGGGCATGCACGGCTGCTACACGGCGGTCGCGGCCCTGCAGGAGGCCGACCTGCTGGTCGCCCTCGGGGCGCGCTTCGACGACCGGGTGACGGGTCGGCTGGCCGACTTCGCGCCGCGGGCCAAGGTGGTGCACGCCGATATCGACCCGGCCGAGATCGGCAAGAACCGGCGCCCCGACGTGCCGATCGTCGGCGACGTCCGGGCCACGCTGGCCGGGCTCACCGAGAGCCTCGCCGCGTTGATCGCCGAGGACGGCCCGCCGGACACCGGCGCCTGGCTGCGGGGCATCGAGGACTGGAAGCGGCGGTTCCCGCTGCGCTACACCCAGGAGGCCGACGGCCCGCTGAAGCCGCAGCACGTCGTGGAGCGGCTGTCTGCGCTGACCGGCGGCAACGCGATCGTGGTGGCCGGCGTCGGGCAGCACCAGATGCACGCCGCGCAGCACTTCTCGTTCACCAGGCCGCGCAGCTGGATCAACTCCGGCGGCCTCGGCACGATGGGGTTCGCGGTCCCCGCCGCGATGGGCGCGCAGGTCGGCAGGCCCGGCGAGACCGTGGTCGCGATCGACGGCGACGGCTGCTTCCAGATGACCGCCCAGGAGCTGGCCACGTGCGCGATCGAGCACCTGCCGATCAAGGTGCTGATCTTCAACAACGGCTTCCTCGGCATGGTCCGGCAGTGGCAGGAGCTGTTCTACGAGGAGCGGTACTCCGAGGTCGAGCTGGGCACCGCGATCCCCGACTACGTGAAGCTGGCCGAGGCCTACGGCTGCCTGGGTCTGCGCTGCGAGCGCGCCGACGACGTCGACGCGGTGCTCGACAAGGCGCTGGCCACGTCGGACGTCCCCACCGTGGTGGATTTCCGGGTGCATGACCGCGAGGGCGTGTTCCCGATGGTGCCCGCGGGCCGGCCCAACGACGAGATCACGCTCGGGCCTGAGTTCAGCGCCGAGGAGCAGCGGGCCGCGACGCTCCGCGAGCTCCGCAGCGGGGAGGCCCGCCCGGCCCGGGGCAGGCCAGCACAGGGCAGGCCGGCAGAGAGCGAGGAGGTGCTGGCGCGATGAGCACCCACACCCTGTCGGTCCTGGTCGAGAACAAGCCCGGGGTGCTGGCGCACGTCGCGGGCATGTTCTCACGGCGCGCGTTCAACATCTCCTCCCTGGCCGTGGGTCCGACCGAGGACGCGCGGGTCAGCCGGATGACGATCGTCGTGGACGGTGCCTCGACGCCGGTGGAGCAGGTGGCCAAGCAGCTGGACAAGCTGGTCCGGGTGCTCAAGGTGGTCGAGCTGGACGACGGCGCCGCGGTGGAGCGCGAACTCGCGCTGATCAAGATCCGCATCGACCCGGCGCTGCGCGGCGAGCTGCTCGAGGTGGCCACCGTGTTCCACGCGAAGGTCGTCGACATGAGCCCGGAGACGGTCATCCTGGAGGCCACCAGCAGCCCGGGCAAGCTCGACTCGCTGCTGGCCAACCTGGAACGTTACGGGACCTGCGAGCTGGTGCGCACCGGCCGGATCGCGGTGTCGCGCGGCAGCCACACGATCACCGATCGCGGCCTGGCCGCCGTCGAATCGCCCGCCCCGGCCGGCCCTCTGGCAGGCACCGTCGCCGAGGCCGTCTAACAGACCCGACCGACCTGACTGCACTGGCGAAAGGAAAACTTACGCTGATGGCCACCGTCTACTACGACACCGACGCCGACCTCGGGCTGATCCAGGCCCGCAAGGTCGCCGTCCTCGGCTACGGCTCGCAGGGCCACGCGCACGCGCTGAGCCTGCGCGACTCGGGCTGCGAGGTCCGCGTCGGCCTGCCCGAGGGTTCGAGGTCCCGGCCCCGCGCCGAGGCCGAGGGTCTCACCGTGGTCGCGCCCGCCGCCGCCTGCGCCTGGGCGGACGTGATCATGGTGCTCACGCCCGACACCGGGCAGCGCAGGCTTTACGCCGAGGCGATCGGGCCGAACCTGGCGCCCGGCGACGTGCTCTTCTTCGCGCACGGGTTCAACATCCACTTCGGCTACATCACCCCGCCGCCCCAGGTCGACGTGGCGATGGTCGCGCCCAAGGCGCCCGGGCACCTGGTGCGGCGCCAGTTCGAGGCCGGCCAGGGGACCCCGGTGCTCGTCGCGGTGGCCCAGGACGCCACCGGCAAGGCCTGGGACCTGGCTCGCTCCTACGCCCGCGCGATCGGCGGCACCCGGGCCGGGGCGCTGGTGACCACGTTCGGGGAGGAGACCGAGAGCGACCTGTTCGGTGAGCAGGCGGTGCTGTGCGGGGGAGTGACCGCCCTGGTGAACGCGGGGTTCGAGACCCTGGTGTCGGCCGGGTACCAGCCCGAGGTCGCCTACTTCGAGTGCCTGCACGAGCTGAAGCTGATCGTCGACCTGATGTACGAGGGCGGGATGAAGTGGATGCGCTACTCGGTCAGCGACACCGCCGAGTACGGCGACCTGACCCGCGGCCCGCGGGTGATCGGGGCGCCGGCCCGGGAGGCCATGGCCAAGCTGCTGGCCGACATCCGGTCCGGCGAGTTCGCGCGGGAGTGGATCGCCGAGGACGACAGCGGCCGCCCCAACTTCGAGCGGCTCCGCGCGGCCGCGGCCAGCAGCCAGATCGAGCAGGTCGGCCGCCCGCTGCGGCAGATGATGAGCTGGCTGGACGCGCCCACCGACCGGGACGAGGACGCATGATGATCGAGCCAAAGGGGCGCGGTGCCGCCTGGACTGAGGAGCGAGGAACGAGCGACGAGGGAAGGCGGCGCCTGAAGGCGCCCCGGAGGCGAGCGGGAGACGGAGCATGAGCACCGGAGATCATGTAGCCCGGGCGGGGAACCCCGCGCTCGCGGACGGCGGCCTGGTCCGCGGGTACACCATCGCCCACCTGCCCGGCGACGGGATCGGCCCGGAGGTCACGGCGGTCGCCCGTGAGTGCGTCGACGCGGTCGCGGTCCGGCACGGGTTCGTCGTCGAGTGGCGAACCTACGCGCTCGGCGCGCAGCGCTACCTGGCCACCGGCGAGGTGCTGCCCGACACGGTCCTGGACGAGCTGCGCAAGGCCGACGCGATCCTGCTCGGCGCGGTCGGCAGCCCCGAGGTCCCGCCCGGGGTGCTCGAGCGCGGGCTGCTGCTGCGGCTGCGAGCCGAGCTCGACCTGTACGTGAACCTGCGGCCGTCGAAGCTGCGCCCCGGCGTGGCCGGCGCCGTGGCCCGGCACCCGGCGGCCGACCTCGACTTCGTGATCGTGCGCGAGAACACCGAGGGCCTGTACGCGGGCGCCGGGGGGACTGTGCACCGCGGCACCGCGTTCGAGAGCGCGACCGAGGAGTCCCTGAACACCCGGGCCGGGGTGGAGCGCTGCGTGCGGTACGCCGCCGGGCTCGCCGCGCGACGGCGCGGGCGGCTGACCCTGGTGCACAAGACCAACGTGCTCACGCACGCCGGCGACCTGTGGCGGCGAACCGCAGAGGAGGTGGCGGCCGCCGCGGGCATCCCGCTCGACTACGCGCACGTCGACGCGGCCTGCCTGTACCTCGTCGACGACCCCGCGCGGTTCGACGTGATCGTCACCGACAACCTGTTCGGCGACATCCTCAGCGACCTGGGCGCCGCGCTGACCGGCGGCCTCGGCATCGCGCCGAGCGGCAACCTCAACCCGGACCGCACCGGCCCGTCGGTCTTCGAGCCGGTGCACGGCTCGGCCCCGGACATCGCGGGTACCGGCCGGGCCAACCCGGCGGGCGCGGTGCTGTCAGCCGCGCTGATGCTCGACCACCTGGGCGAGCCGGAGGCGGCCGCCGACCTCGACGCCGCCGTGTCCGCGGTGCTCGGATCCGGCGCCCCGGCGGCCACGTCCGCCTGGGACGACGCGCTGCAGGAGGCACTCATCGAAGAGGCGGGCGCGTGATGAGCCAGGGCGGGGCAAGCGGGGCGGGCGAGGGCTGGGCGGGCGAGGGCGGGGCGGGCGGGTATAAACCGCCCAAGGTAGAGATCTACGACACGACCCTGCGCGATGGCTCGCAGCAGGTGGGCCTGGACCTGACCGTGGCCGACAAGCTGCGGGTCGCGGCGGCGCTGGACGCACTGGGCGTCGACGTCGTGGAAGGCGGCTGGCCGGGCTCCAACCCCAAGGACGCCGAGTTCTTCGCCCGGGTTGGCGAGCTGGACCTGAAGCACGCCCAGCTCGCGGCGTTCGGCGCCACCAGGCTGCCGAGGCGCAGCGCCGACGGCGACGTCAACCTGCAGGCCCTGCTCGCGGCGGGCACGCCGATCGTCACCCTGGTCGGCAAGGCCTGGACGCTGCACGTGGACGAGGCGCTGCGCACCACCCGCGAGGAGAACCTGGCGATGGTGGCCGACTCGGTGGCCTTCATGGCGGCCGCGGGCCGGCGCGTGGTGTTCGACGCGGAGCACTTCTTTGACGGCTACCGGGCCGACCGCGGCTACGCCCTGGCCGTGCTCGACGCCGCCGTCGACGCGGGCGCCGACACGCTGGTGCTGTGCGACACCAACGGCGGCACGCTGCCCGACGACGTGACCCGGGTGGTCGGCGAGGTGGCCGCGGCGGCGAAGGCGCGGGTCGGGGTCCACTTCCATAACGACGCCGCGTGCGCGGTGGCCAACTCGGTGGTGGCCGTGTCCGGGGGCGCGGTGCACGTGCAGGGCGCGGCGAACGGCTACGGCGAGCGCTGCGGCAACGCCGACCTGTTCGCGGTCATCGCCGGCCTGGAGCTGAAGCGCGGGCATGAGCTGCTGCCGACCGGCCGCCTGGCGGCGCTGGCGTCCACCGCGCGGACCATCGCCGAGTACGCCAACCTGCCGTTCGAGGCGCGCCAGCCCTACGTCGGCTCGTCGGCTTTCGCGACCAAGGCGGGCCTGCACGCGTCGGCGATCGCGCGCCGGCCCGACGCGTACGCGCACGTGGATCCCGCCGCGGTCGGCAACCGCCAGCACGTTCTGGTCAGCGAGCTGGCCGGGCGCAGCAACGTGCTGGCGAAGGCGGCCGAGCTCGGCCTGGACCTCTCACCCGAGCTGGCCACCGAGGTGCTGGACCAGATCAAGGCGGCCGAGCACCGGGGCTACGCGTACGAGGCCGCCGACGCCTCGTTCGAGCTGCTGGTCCGCAAGATCGCTGGCGCGCTGCCCGGGTGGTTCTCGCTGGACAGCTACCGCGTGATGATCGAGCGCTCCCAGGCCGAGGACCGGAGCGAGGCGATCGTGCGGCTGCGGCTCGGCAGCGAGCGGGTCGTGGCGGTCGGCGAGGGCGTCGGCCCGGTGCACGCGCTCGACCAGGCGCTGCGCCGCGCGCTGAGCGACTTCTACCCCGCCCTGTCCGGCATCCACCTGGTCGACTACAAGGTGCGAATCCTGGACGGCCGCGCGGCGACCAGCGCGGTCACCCGAGTGATGCTCACCTCCGCCGACCAGATCGGGGAATGGACCACGGTGGGGGTTTCTGACGACATCGTCACCGCCTCGTGGGAGGCTCTTGCCGACGGGATCGCCTTCGGCCTGCTGCGCGCCGGCGCGGACCCCCCGCCCACCTCCCCTGCCCTCTTCGCTGACGCTCCGCAGGACATCCCGCTTGACCTCGAGACCCTCCCGGAGAAGGTATGACCAGCCAGCTGCCCCGGCCGCGTTCCGGCCCGCTCACCACCGGCCCCTCCCGGGCCCCGGCCCGCGCGATGCTGCGCGCCGTCGGGCTCAGCGAGGAGGACCTCGGCCGCCCCCAGGTGGCCGTGGCCTCGTCCTGGAACGAGGTGACGCCATGCAACGTGCACCTGAACGGGCTGGCCGCCGCGGCGAAGGAGGGTGTCCGGCAGGCCGGCGCCGTGCCGCTGGAGTTCGGCACGATCGCGGTGTCGGACGGGATCTCGATGGGCACCGAGGGCATGAAGTCCTCGCTGGTGAGCCGCGAGGTGATCGCCGACTCGGTCGAGCTGATGGTGAACGCCGAGCGCTTCGACGCGCTGGTCGCGATCGCCGGCTGCGACAAGTCGCTGCCCGGGATGCTGATGGCCTGCGCCCGGCTGGACGTGCCCGCCGCGTTCCTGTACGGCGGCACCATCCTGCCGGGGCACGCGCTCGGCCGGTCGCTCACCATTCAGGACGTGTTCGAGGCGGTGGGCGGTCACGCGGCGGGCGAGGTCTCCGACGCCGACCTGCTGGCGATCGAGCGCGCCGCCTGCCCGGGGGCGGGTTCCTGCGCGGGGATGTACACGGCCAACACCATGTCCATGTGCGCGGAGGCACTGGGCATGACGCTGCCGGGCGAGGCGTCGGCGCCGGCGGTCTCGGCCGCGCGGACCGACCTGGCCCGGCGGACCGGGGAGGTGGTGGTCGGGGCGCTGGCGGCCGGGCTGCGGCCGCGGCAGATCCTGACCCGGACGGCGTTCCTGAACGCGGCCACGATGGTGATGGCCACTGCCGGGTCGACCAACGCGGTGCTGCACCTGCTGGCCATCGCCCATGAGGCCGGCGTCGAGCTGACCCTGGACGACTTCGACGCGGTGAGCCGGCGCACGCCGGTGATCGCATCGGTGCGCCCATCCGGCCTGTACGTCATGAGCGAGCTCGACCAGGTCGGCGGCGTGCCCGTGATCCTGCGCGAGCTGCTGTCGGCCGGCCTGATCGACGGCGACGCGATGACGGTGAACGGCCGGACCCTCGGCCAGAACGTCGCAGACGCGTTCGAGCCCGACGGCCAGATCGTCCGGCCGGCGAAGGACCCGTTCCAGCCCGACGGCGGGCTGGCGGTGCTGCGCGGCAATCTCGTGCCGCGCGGCGCGGTAGTCAAGACGCCGGGCATCGAGACGCTGCGGTTCGACGGGCGCGCGCGGGTCTTCGAGTGCGAGGAGGACTGCTTCGCCGCGGTCACCGCGCGGCGGGTCGACAAGGGCGACGTCCTGGTCATCCGGAACGAGGGGCCCCGCGGCGGCCCGGGCATGCGCGAGATGCTCGCGGTCACCGCCGCGATCAAGGGCGCGGGGCTCGGCCGCGACGTGGTCCTGGTGACCGACGGGCGGTTCTCGGGTGCCACGTTCGGCGCCTGCGTGGCGCATGCGGCGCCCGAGGCCTGGGACGGCGGGCCCATTGCGCTGGTCCGCGACGGCGACGGGATCGTCCTGGACGTTCCGGAACGAAGGCTGGAGCTCGCTGTCGACGACGCGGAGCTGGAACGGCGGCGGGCGAAGTGGAAGCGACCGGCGCCGAACTACACCAGCGGGGCGCTGGCCAAGTACGCGGCGCTGGTGTCCGGCGCGGACCGCGGCGCGGTCTGCACCGTTCCGGCTGGCTGACCACGGGCCGGTGAGCCACTGATCGACGCGGTGCGACCCGCTGATGCGGTGTCCTCAGCGGCCCGGCCGGGTAATTCCCGCTCATGACCGAGGGAGGTGACGAGCAGGGGCCACCGCAGTTCAGCTCCGGCCGGCCGGCCCGTCTCGCTCCCCGGGCCGGCGGCGTCATCAGGTCGATCCACGGCCTGGAGCACGCTCAGGACGTGGTCGCGGTCGTCGTGGGCGTCGTCCTGCTCATCCTGGCCGCGATCCTGCTCGTCTCGGGCATAGCGGACTTCTTCCACACGCTGGCGGTGTCCAAGGACCTGTCCGCCCTGTCCGTCACCGCGGCGGCCACCGCGCTGCTGGACGAGGTGCTCCTGGTCCTGATCCTGATCGAGATCGTGCACACGGTGGTGCTCTCCCTGCACTCCCACCGGCTGGTGGCCCAGCCGTTCATCATCGTCGGGCTCGTGGCCGTCATCCGGAAGATCCTGTTCATCCTCAGCAGCCAGAAGCAGGTCAGCACGTCGGTGCTGGCGCTGCTCATCGCCATGGTGGCGGTGTTCGTCCTCGGCCTCGTCGTGGTCAGCCGATTCGAGAAGAGCGCGGAGCCGGACGCACCCGACCAGTAGCCGGGGGCGTTCGGCAGCGACACCAGAGCGCCGGCGATGCTGCCCCAGCGACACCAGAGCGCCGGCGATGCGCCTGGATGTGCCGGGCAACGCGCTAAGGCGGCGTCAAGACCGGCGCGGGCGGCGTTAAGATCGCGTCAAGATCATCGGGAACGGCCCGGAACGGCGGTGAACTGGTCGTGAGATGGCCACACCACCGACCGGCTCCAGGCGACGGGGGCTCGCGGCGCCGCTGGCGCTGCCCGCCGGCTTCGCCGCGCTGCTCGTTATCGGCGCGATCGCCGCGGGCTCCGGCGGCGCGGTCGGCGCCACCTGGATCCTGGTTCTCGCCGCGGCTGTGGTCGCGGCCGGGTCGGTCGTCGGCGAGCCTGCCGTAGCGCCGCTGCTCGGGTTGATCGGCTGGCTCACCGTCATCGGCTTTTCCCGCCCGCCATATGCGCAGCTGCACCTGACCGGCCCCATCGCCGTGCGCGCCGCCATTGTGATGTGCGCATGCAGCCTGGTCGGCGCGGGCGTGGGTGCGGTAGTGCGGCACGTCGCCGCATCGTTCACACTATGGATTGTGGACGTGCCCGACGAGCGCTGGCCGCCGGATGAGGCAGCCGGACCGCCTGACGTGCAGCGGGACGCTGCCGCCGCGCGGCCGGAGCAGACCGCGGCAGTCTCGCCCCCGCCCCCCCGGGCGGGACTGCCGCGGCGCTGGGCGCGAGGCATGTCCGGCCTGTCCACCGGCATCGGGCGGCGGCGGCTGCTGGCCGGCGTCATTCTGGTCGCCGGGCTGCCGCTGCTAACCGCCGCTCTCGTCGCCGGGCAGCGGCACCTGAGCCTGGCTGATGATCTGCTGATCTACCTGGTGGCCGTGGTCGCTGTCGCGGTGGTGGGCGGGTTCTGGCCCGCGGTGCTCGCGGCCGTCACCTCCAGCCTGCTGCTCAACTGGTACTTCACGCGGCCGCTGCACACGCTCACGATCGCGGATCCGCAGAACCTGCTGGCGCTGCTGCTGTTCGTCACCGTCGCGGTCACGGTCAGCAGCGTGGTTCACCTGGCCGCGCACCGGGCGCTGCAGGCGGCGCGCAGCGCCGAGGAGGCGGCCGAGCTGCTGGCGCTGGCGCAGACGGTGCTGGGCGGCGCCGATACCCCCGCGGCGGTCCTCGATCACCTCACGGCCACCCGGGGCGGCCGGGCCGAGCTCGTCGAGCTGGTGGGTCAGCAGTGGGTCAGGGTCGCCGTGAGCGGGGCCGCGCCGCCGGATGCCGCCACGGTCCGGGTCGAGGCGCGGCCCGGGCTGGAGCTCGTCATCAGCGCGCAGTCCCGGCAGGTCACCGCGCGGCTGCTGGACGGCTTCGCCGCGCAGACCGCCTCGGCGCTGGACCGGGACCGGCTGCGAACCCAGGCTGCGCAGGCCGAGGCGCTCGCGGAAGGCAACCGGATGCGCACCGCGCTGCTCGCCGCGGTCAGCCATGACCTGCGGACTCCGCTGGCGTCGATCAAGGCGAGCGTCAGCACCCTGCGCCAGACAGACGTGCAGTGGACGGCGGCGGACGAGGCCGCGCTCCTCGCGACCATCGAGCAGGGCGCCGACCGGCTGGACGCGCTGATCGGCAACCTGCTGGACATGAGCCGCCTGTCCACCGGCTCGCTGCAGCCGTTCCTGCGTCCCACCGCGATCGACGAGGTGGCGCCGGTCGCGTTGCGCGGCCTGGATGGGGGCGGGACCGTGCAGCTCATCGTGCCGGACCGGCTGCCGCTGGTGCGTACCGATCCCGGCCTGCTCGACCGGGTGCTGGCGAACCTGTTCGCCAACGCGCTCGCCTATTCGCCGCCAGGCCGCCCGCCTGCGCTGCACGCCAGTCAGGCGGGCAGCAACGTGGTGCTGGAGATCACCGATCACGGGCCCGGGGTGCCCGACAAGCTCAAGCCCCGGATGTTCGAGCCGTTCGAGCGTCTGCAGGCACGCAACACGGGGACCGGGGTAGGACTGGGCCTGGCCGTGGTCAAGGGCTTCCTGGACACCATGGGCGGCTCGGTCGCCGCGGCGGATACCCCCGGGGGCGGCCTTACCATCAGGGTGACGCTGCCGGCCGCGGGTCACGCCGCCGGCGCCATCTTGGCCGACTCGGGGGGGCGACCCCCCGGAACCCCCCGCGGTGCCAGCCCGAGGGGGCGACCCCCCGGAACCCCCCGCCGGGCAGCCGACCCGTGACGCGGGTCCTGGTCATCGACGACGAGGCGCCGATCCTGCGGGCGCTGCGGATCAACCTGACCGCGCGCAAGTACGAGGTCAGCACCGCGGGCGACGGCGCGTCCGGCCTGGCGGCGATGGCCCGGGACCGGCCCGATGTGCTGATCCTGGACCTCGGGCTGCCGGACATGGACGGGACCGAGGTCATCCGGGGCGTCCGCGGGTGGACCTCCACGCCGATCATCGTGCTGTCCGCCTGGGGCCAGGAGAGCCAGAAGGTGGCGGCGCTGGACGCGGGCGCGGACGACTACGTCACTAAGCCGTTCGGGATGGACGAGCTGCTGGCCAGGCTGCGCGCCGCCGTGCGCCGGGCCTCCCCGGCGCCCGACGAGCCCGTCGTCGTCACCGCCGACTTCACGGTTGACCTGGCCGATAAGCGGGTTATCCGCGGTGGTGACGATGTCCGGCTCACGCCGACGGAATGGCAGCTGCTCGAGGTGCTGGTCCGCAGCAGCGACCGGCTCGTGACGCAGCGCCAGCTGCTGCACGAGGTGTGGGGCCCTGAGTACCAGACCGAGGGCAACTACCTGCGCGTGTACGTGGCCAACCTGCGCCGGAAGCTGGAACCCGACCCATCGCGGCCGCGGCACCTGCTGACCGAGCCCGGCATGGGGTACCGGTTCCGCCCTTGATTTTGTGCCGACGGCACAGCGGGGCGGTCGTCCCGGGCTGAACCGGCCGGCCCGGCCGGGAGGCGGCGGGCCGGGGCTTCGGCGGGCCGCTCACCCGGGGCTCGGCAGGTCTGCGATCGATGGGTCAGCGGCGGATGGCTGCAGCTCGTAGACCGGGTTGTAGATGGTGCGCTCGCCCTTGATCCGGGCCACCCGGCCGCGGACGACGATGCGGCGCCCGGGCCGGATGCCGGGAATGTCACGGCGGCCCAGCCAGACCAGGGTGACGTTGCCCGTTCCGTCCCACAGGTCGGCCTCCATCGTGAGGCTGGGGCCGCGCGGGCGCAGGGTCACAGTGCGCAGGGTGCCCGCCACGTCGACCACCTCCCGGTCGACGCAGTCGCCGATCGGCTTGGCGCTGATCTCGTCGATCTCGGCTTGCAGCTCCTCGGCGTGCAGGTCCTCGCGGCCCGCAGTCAGCCGGTGCAGCGCCGTCGGCTTGCTCTTCGGCGCCGGCTTCCTCCGCCCGCCCGTCCCGCCCGGCTGCGGCCCGCCCGGCTGCGGCCCGCCCGGCTGCGCCCCGCGCGGCTGTGGCTGCCCCGGCGGCGGCAGGCCGGCCGGCTGGAGCGCCATGCCCGGCGTCCGCTCCACGGCGGACTTCAGCTGGTAGGGGACGCTGGCGACTACCACGCCGCGCAGCTGCAGCAGCCGGGCCTTGAGCCGCAGCGCCGACTGATTGTGCAGCACCTGCTCCCACCAGTGGCCGAGCACGTACTCCGGGATGAACACGGTCACGATGTCGCGCGGGCTCTCCCGGCGCAGCTGCTTCACGTACCGCACCACCGGCCGGGTGATCTCGCGGTACGGGGAGGCCAGCACCGTCAGCGGCACGGGGATGTCAGCGCGGTCCCACTCCTCTTTCAACCGCAGCGTCTCGGCCTCGTCGACGTCGACGATCAGGGCCTCGAGGCGGCTCGGCCTGGTCGCCCGTGCGTAGGCGAGGGCGCGGAGCGTCGGCAGGTGCAGCTTCGACACCAGGACGATCGCCCGGTTGCTGGCGGGCAGCGTCACCGGCGTGTCCGCGGGCGGGACGAGCTCGGCCGCCACGCTCGTGTAGTGCCGGCTGATGCCGCGCATGGTGAGCCAGATCACCGGCATCGCCACCACCACGATCCAGGCACCCTCGGCGAACTTGCTGACCAGCACGATGACCAGGACGACCGCGGTGAAGCAGGCGCCGATCGTGTTGATCGTCCTGGACCGGAGCATCCGCCGCCGCGTGCCGCGGTCGGTGACAGCGGGCAGCAGCCGGTTCCAGTGCCGGATCATCCCGGTCTGGCTGCACACGAACGAGACGAACACGCCGATGATGTAGAGCTGGATCAGGCGGGTGGGCGACGCCTGGAAGACCACGATGAGCAGGATCGCGAAACCGGACAGCAGCAGGATCCCGTTGCTGAACGCCAGCCGGTCACCCCGCGTGCGCAGCTGGCGCGGCAGGAACCCGTCCCGGGACAGGATCGAGGCCAGCACCGGGAAGCCGTTGAACGCGGTGTTCGCGGCCAGCACCAGGATCAGCGCGGTGACCAGCTGCAGCAGGTAGAACAGCGGCGAGGTGTTGCCGAACACCGCGCGCCCCACCTGGGCGATCACGGTGCGCTGGGTCGTGACGTGGGGCAGGCAGTCCGTCGCGCTGGGGCACATGTGCACGTGGCTGACCAGCGCCAGCGCCGTGACGCCGGCGAACATCGAGACCGCGATGACGCCGAGCAGCGCCAGAGTGGTCGCCGCGTTCTTGCTCTTCGGCTTCTTGAACGCGGGCACGCCGTTGCTGATCGCCTCCACGCCGGTGAGAGCGGTGCAGCCGGAGGAGAACGCGCGCAGCAGCAGGAACACCAGCAGCAGGCCGGTGTAATGGTGCGCCGGCGGGATCCGGTACCCGGCGCTGTCCGCGTGCAGGTGATGGCCGAGCCCGAGCCTGGTGACGCCCCACACGATCATCAGCACGACCGCGCCGATGAAGCAGTAGGTCGGGATCGCGAACACCGTCCCGGACTCCCGGACTCCGCGCATGTTCATCAGCGCGATCACGGCCACGACGAGCACCGCGATGACCGTGACGTGAGAGTTCAGCGCGGGGAACGCCGAGGCCAGGTTCGCGACGCCCGCCGACACCGACACCGCGACGGTCAGCGTGTAGTCGACCATCAGCGCGCTGGCGACAACGAGGCCCACTCGCTGCCCGAGGTTGGTGCTGGCCACCTCGTAGTCCCCGCCCCCGGATGGGTACGCGTGGACGTTCTGCCGGTAAGAGGCCACCACGACCAGCATCAGCACGCCCACGGCGAGCGCGATCCACGGGGTGTAGGAGAAGAACGCGATCCCGCCGACGGACAGCACGATCAGGATCTGCTCGGTGGCGTAGGCCACGGAGGAGAGCGCGTCGCTGGCGAACACCGGCAGCGCGATCCTCTTGGGCAGCAGCGTGTGACCAAGCCGCTCGCTCTGCATGGGGCGTCCGACCAGCACGCGCTTGGCCACCCCGAACATCATGGACACGACCGCATGCTAGGCCGATGCGAGCCATTTCGGATAGCCTGCGGGGCCGCGCGAACTCAAAAGCCTTGACGAAACAGTCGTCCTCCGGCGACCCGGGAGCGACTCGACCGCGTTCGAAAAGGTCCCATGATCGGTCAATGTTCATGGCTCAAACGCTTGTGCGAATGCCCGGATGTGCGCAATGCTGCTCACGGGCGGTCAGAGGCTAGCAACACAGGTCAGCGGGAGCACCACGCTTAATGTCCCTGCTTGGCTCCGCGGGTTATCCGTTACAGCGCGCGGTCGGTCTGCCTCGGCGAGTGGCGAACCGATGCGCGGGGCCCGCATGCCCGGTCTGGCTGGCGGGCTTAGTGCTCGCCGTCGCGGGCTGCGGCGGCCAGGCGTCGGTCGCCCTGCCGCACAAGACTGCAGCGCCGGCCGCGCCCGCCGCGGCAGCCAATCCCCCGCAGACCGTCCGCCAGCAGGTCATCGCCGCGTATACGGGCTACTGGCTGGCGCTCGGCCAGGCCCTGGACGCCCAGAACGCCGGGCGCGCGCGGGCCATCCTGGCGCAGTACGTGCCGGGGGCCAGCATCCCGTCGCTGATCAGCGGCCTCGAGGCCGACTGGGCGCACGGCGAGATCCAGTACGGCGGCGCCGTGCTGCACATCCTGAGCGTGCAGATCGCTGGCGGCCACGCGGCCGTGCACGATTGCGCCGACTTCAGCAACGCTGGCGTCCAGGACGCCAGGACCGGCCAGGTCGTTGGCAGCCTCGGCAGTCCCCACGTCAACCTGATCAGCACGCTGGTGTTCCTGCACGGGAGGTGGCTGGTCAGCAACCAGGTTCCGGTGGTGTTGTCATGCGTGCCTTGAGCAGTGCCATCCGCAGCAGCGCCATCCCGGCCGCGAAGCTCCTGAGGCTGCCCGTCATGGCGGCGGTGCTCCTGGCCGCCGCGCTCGTGCCCGCCACCGTGTTCCCCGCCGCTGCGGCCACGGCCGCGCCAGCGGCGCCCCAGAACCCGGCAGGCGGCTGCTTCTACCGCCCGGTCCCTGGCGGCTACGAGTTGGTGTGCACCAACAACGGCGGAACTCCGGGCGCGCCGGGATCGGGCGGCAGCGGCGGTGGCTCGGCCAAGTCGGCGTGCACGCTGACCCCGCTGTCCGAGCAGCAGGTCAGGTTCCTCGGCCTGCCGTGGCCGGCACCCAAGGGCCACACCTGGGAGGCGATCACGTGCCCGGGCACCCAGCCGTTCGGCGGGGTAACCCTGGTCAACAACGCGAATGGCGCGCCTGCCGTGACCCCGCAGCAACTGGCGCAGATCGCGATCGGCGAGCTGATCATCCCGGTTCTGCAGCCGCACACAGCCCCGCCCCGCGGCCGGGACGGCCTGGTCGGGCTCCCGGAGTGGTTCTGGATACCCCGCCCCGAGTGGGGCCCGATCAGCAGGACGGTCACGGCCGGCCCGGTGTGGGCGAGAGCGACGGCGGTGCCGGTGAGGATCGTCTTTGTTCCCGGCGGCGGGCAGACCGGGATCTCGTGCCGCGGCCCAGGTACCCCCTACCAGCCGTCGCTGCCGCTGAGCGCTCAGCGCACCGACTGCTCCTACACCTATAAGCAGCCGTCGGCCGGGCAGCCGGGCAACGCCTACGCGGCGACGGTAACTGTCTTGTGGAACGTCTTCTGGGTCGGCTCCGGCAACACCGGCGGCCAGGTCGCCAACTCCAGGCCGGTGAGCACGCCGCTAACGCTGCCCGTAGCGGCAGGAGAGGCACTGGTGACCCGATGAGCAGCAACGATCCACGCCTCGGCTTCGGGACGGTCTTCCATCCCGAGCCCGAACCGGCCAGGAACGGCCCAGCTACCGCCGTGACGCCGGGCCAGCTGCGCGGGCTGCCCCGCCGCAGGCGGCCGGGCATGATCGCACTGGCCGCGGCGCTCATCGGCGTCGGGATCCTGGCCAGTGCCGCGCTCTACCACCGGGCCGACCACCAGGTGCCCGTGCTGCTGGTGACCGCGGCGGTGCCCGCCGGGTCGGTGATCACCGCGAGCGACATCGGCACCACGACCGTCGCAGCCGGGCCGGGCGTGCAGGTCATCCCGGCCAGGCAGCTGTCGCAGGTGATCGGGCTGGTCGCCGCCACGTCCCTGCGGCCGGGGACGCTGCTGGCCTCGTCCGAGCTGACCAGCAAGCTGGCGCCCGCCCCTGGTGAGGACCTGGTCCCGGTCGCGCTCAAGCCGTCGGCGCTGCCGGCCAGCGGCCTGGCGCCGGGTGACCAGGTGCTCGCGGTCGCGACTCCGTCCGCGGGCGGGACCGGGTCCGCGGCAGCGGCCGTGCTCACCCGCCCGGTTCCCGCGATCGTCGAGGCCGTGGCCACGGCCACCGACCCGAGCGGGGATGACGTCGTTGACCTCCTGGTCGTCTCCGGCCTGGGCCCCGCCGTGGCCCAGCAGGCCGCCACCGGCCAGATCGCGCTGGTTGTCACGCACCGGACCGGACCGTGAGCGAGCCGAAGGGGCGCGGCGACGCCTGGACTGAGGAGCGAGGGACGAGCGACGAGGGAAGGCGGTGCCTCAAAGGCGCCCCGGAGGCGAGCGGGGGAACACCGTGAGCGAGCCGAAGGGGCGCGGCGACGCCTGGACTGAGGAGCGAGGGACGAGCGACGAGGGAAGGCGGTGCCTCAAAGGCGCCCCGGAGGCGAGCGGAGGAAGACCGTGAGCCTGTACGCGCTGGTGTCGCCCGGCGGGTCGCCGGGCGTGACGACCGCGGCGCTGGCGCTGTCCCTGGGCTGGCCCGGACAGGTGATCCTCGCCGAGTGCGACCCGAGCGGCGGCGACATCCTGGCCGGGCTCTTCGCGGGGCACCTGCCGGCCAGGAACGGGCTGCTGGCCCTGGCGATCGAGGCCGGGCAGAACCCGGACGCGGCCGCCGCGGCGCTGTGGCCGCAGCTGATCGAGCTGGACGACGAGCGCGGCAGGCTGCTGCTCGCCGGGATGTCCGATCCTCGCCAGGCCACCGGGCTCGCGCCGGTCTGGCCGGTGCTGGCCGCCGCGCTCGCGGCGCAGCCGGCGGATGTCATCGCCGACTGCGGCCGCCTCGACGCGGGCGGCGGCGGCCCTGCGCCGGTGCTCACCGCGGCCGGCCTGGTGGTGCTGGTCCTGCGTCCCTCGCTGCGGCAGGTCAGCAAGGCCAGAGCCAGGATCGAGATGCTGACCCAGATGCTCGGCGGCTCGGGCCGCCTGGCCTTGCTCCTGATCGGCGAGGGAACGTATTCCGCGCGCGAGGTCGGCAAGGCCCTGGGCGTGCCGGTGGCGTGCTCGCTGCCGCACGACGTGAAGGCCGCGGGCGTGCTGTCCGACGGCACCGGCAGCCGCCGCGGGCTGCAGGCCAGGCCGCTGATCCGGGCGGCCGGACCGGCAGGGCGCGCCCTGCGCGAGGCGGCCGCGGGCTCCTCCGCCGGACGGCCGGGGCCGACGGCGCGGGAGGCGAGCGCGAGCCGATGACGCAGATCAATCCCGCCCGCCCCTACCTGCCGGCCCAGCCCGCCACCGCCGGACCAGTCGCGTCTCACCCGGCCGAGCCGTCGCCTCCGCCCGGCTCGTCCGGGCAGGCCTGGTCGGCACCTGCCCGGGCGGTGTCTCAGCCGCCCGCGCCCCGCGCGGAGGGGCGGGGAGAGCGGGGTGCCGTGGCCGACCGGCAGCAGCAGCCGCGCGACGGCGCCGAGCTCGGGCGTCCCCGGGTCCCGCGGGCGCCCGCCACAGTGGACGACGCCAGGCTGCGCCGCGGCGTGGCGGAAATCCTCGCGATGATCGCGGACCGGCTGCACGACGGTGCCAGCCAGGATGAGGCACTGCCGCTGATCGGCAACGCGGTTCGTGTCTGGGCCGAGCGGCAGGTCAGGGCCGGTGCCCCAGTGCTCGCCCCCGCCGACCGGGAAGCCCTGGCTCAGGCGGTGTACGACCAGCGGTACGGGCTCGGCCCGCTCGCGATGTACCTGCGGGATCCGCGGGTCGAGAACGTCGACGTCAACGGGTGCGACGAGGTCTGGGTCACCTACGCCACCGGCGAGCGGGTCATCGGGCCGCCGGTGGCGGCGAGCGACGACGAACTGATCGCGATGATCCGCAACTGGGCCGCCCGCGGTGGGCAGACCGCGCGGGACTTCTCGGCCGCCTCGCCCCTGGTCAGCGTGGCGCTCGCCGGCGGCGCGCGGCTGACGGCCACGATGTCGGTCACCCCCCGGCCGTGCATGTCGGTGCGCAGGCACGGGCAGCTCGACGTCACCCTGGCCCGCCTGATCGAGCTCGGCTCGATTGACGTGTCGCTGGCCAGCTTCCTGGCCGCCGCGGTGAGGAGCCGCTGCAACATCGTCGTGACCGGCGGCGTGAACGCCGGCAAGACCACGCTGCTGCGAGGGCTGGCCGCGGAGATCCCGCCCGGCGAGCGGGTGGCCACCCTCGAGTCGGAGTACGAGCTGTTCCTGCACGGGACGCAGCAGCACCCGGACGTGATCGCGTTCGAGGCGCGGGAGCCTAACTCCGAGGGCGTGGGCGGCATCTCGCTGCACGACCTGATTGCGCATGCGCTGCGGCACAACCCGCAGCGCATTCTGGTCGGAGAGGTCCGGCGCAGCGAGATCATGCCGATGCTGGAGGCGATGAACTCGGGCCAGGAAGGCTCGATGTGCACCCTGCACGCCAACTCGCCCGGGGAGGCGTTCGACAGGATCCTGATCCTGGGCCTGCGGGGCGGCCTGACGCTGGCCGAGCGGGCCATCCACATCCTGGTCGGGATGGCCGTCGACCTGGTCGTGCACGTGCGCAAGCGCCACGACGGGAAGCGGATGCTGCGTTATGTCTCGGAGATCCTGGAGGTGATGCCGCCGGGCGATACCGAGCGTCCGACGGTCAACAGGCTCTTCCTGCCCGAGGGGCCGGACGGGCGGGCGATCGCTGCGCACACTCCCTCGCCGCGGCTGCTCGGGAGGCTCGTGGCGGCGGGCTTCGACCCCGGGCTGCTGGACCGGCAGCGGGCCGTGGCCCGGACGGGTGGCTGGCGATGACGCTGCTGGCCGCCCTCGCCGGAGGCATGATCGCCGCCGGGCTGGTGCTGCTGGTCACCGGGCTCGTCGGCCACCGGCGGCCACCCGGCGTCCCGCCCCCGCTGCGGCGGCCGTTCGCCGGCATGTGGTTTGTCTCGGGCCGCCGGGTGCTGCTGGCGGTGGTGGCGTGCCTGGTGGTGCTGGCGGTTACCAGGTGGCCGGTGGCGGGCCTCGCGGCGGCGCTGGCGGTCATCTTCCTGCCGCGCGTGCTCAGCACGAGCACCCAGCGGCAGCGCACGGCGAAGCTGGAGGGGCTGGAGCAGTGGACCCGGCGGCTCGGCGACATGCTGACCGCCAGCCGGGGCCTGGAGGAGGCCCTCGAGGCCAGCGCGCGCTCGGCACCCGCCGCGATCGCGGAGCCGGTGACCACCCTGGCCGGCCGGCTGAACGCGCGCACCGGCACGGAGGCCGCGCTGCGCGCGTTCGCCGCCGAGATCGACGATCCGGCGGGCGACCGGATCGCGGCCGCGCTGATCATCGCGACCGGCCACCGTGGCGGGGGAGTGCGCGACGTGCTCAACGCCCTCGCCGTGATGATCGCCAGGGACGTCGCCGCCCGGCGCGAGATCGAGGCGGAACGGGCGCAGCACCGGACCACACTCCGGTGGATCGCGATATTCGTCGGCGGGTTCACGATCTTCGCCGTGCTGAACCGGGCCTACTCGAGCCCCTACGGCACCGTGCCGGGAGAAGTAGTGCTCGCCCTCGTCACCGGGCTGTATGCGGCCGGGCTGGGCTGGCTGTACCGGCTGGGCGCGATGTCGACTCCCGGACGGTTCCTCGCCCGGGAGCAGGAGCCGCAGCGGCTTCCCGGCGACCTGACGGCAACCGGGGGCCAGCGGTGAATCTGTGGGTCATAGCCGCGGGCATCCTCGCCGGCCTGGGCATCTTCATCGCCGTGCGCGAGCTCGTGCCCGCGCAGAACCGGCTGGAGGCGGCCCTGGCCCGGCTGGACCCCGGCGCTGCCCTGGAGACCGGCGTGGCCACGGGCTCGGGCCCCGCCCCGGCCAGCAAGCTGGCTCAGCGCATCGCCGCTGAACTGCCCTGGCTGCCGGTACCAGCCGCCGACCTGGCCCTGCTCGGGAAGGACCGGGAGAGCTGGATCGCCAGCAAGGTCGGCTGCGGCCTGCTCGGGCTGGCGTTCCCCCCGCTGCTCGCCGGCCTGGCCTCGCTGGCCGGCACCGGCGTGTCCTGGTCGGTTCCGGCTGTCATGTCGCTGCTCTGCGGGACCGGCCTGTTCTTCGCTCCCGACCTGGTCACCAGGGTGAACGCGGCCGAGCGGCGGACCGACTTCAGGCGGGCCCTGACCAGCTACCTCGACCTGGTCGCGCTGGAGCGGGGCGCGGGCGCTGGCCCCACCGAGGCCCTCGAGGCCGCCGCCGAGATCGGCGACGGCTGGGCGTTCCGGCGCATTGCCGCCGCGCTCGATGCCGCGCGCCGGGCCGGGGCGGCGCCGTGGACCGCACTGGCCCGCCTGGCCCGCGAGACCGGGATCAGCGAGCTCGCCGACGTCGCCGACATCGCCGAGGTGGCCGGCCAGGAGGGGGCCAAGATCATGGACACCCTGGCGGCGCGCGCGGCGTCGATGCGGGCCGAGGCGCTGGCCGCCGACCGGGCCACCGCCGGCTCGCGCAGCACCACCATGGTGGTCCCGATCGCGCTGCTCGGAGCCGGGTTCCTGCTGCTGCTGATCTTTCCCATCGTCTATCGAACGTTCGGGCCGGGATAGGCCCGGCACGAAGGAGGGAGGTGCCCGATGGACCCTCTGTGGGTGGCCGTCAGATACCTGCTGGACCGCGCCCGGTGCCGCGCCCGCGCGGCCCTCGACGGGAATCCCGAATCGGGCGCGCTCACCCTGGAGTGGCTGGTGATCGCCGGGATCCTGGTGGCCGCCGCCGGGATCACGGCCGTCTTCCTGAGAGGCAAGATCAGGGAGTGGGAAGGCAAGATCCCCTAGTGATGCGATCAGTCGTGCGCCGGGCCCGGGGCCGCCGCCGGGCCCGGGGCCCGCGAACACGGGGCCGCCGAGACGACGGGGCGCTGATCCTCACCTACGTGATCATCGTCCCGGTGTTCATGCTGGCGATCATGGTAATCATCCAGGGCGCCCTGTGGTACCTGGCCCGGGAGGCCGCGCTGGCTGCGGCCCGGCAGGGGGTCGACGCCGCGCGCGTGCGCGGCGCCGCGGCCGGCGCGGGACCCCAGGCCGCGCTGGCCTTCGCCCGCAACGACGCATCCGGGTACCTGCTCGGCCTGTCGGCCACCAGCCAGGGCAGCACCGCGACGACCATCCAGATCAGGGTCAGCGGCCACGTTCCGACGTTCGTGCCCGGCCTGGCCATCACCATCAGCCAGGTCGTCCAGGCACCGGCCGAGAAGTTCATCGCACCCGCCGGCCCCTAGGAGAACGGGAGTATCGTGCCGATCTCGCCCCGCACCAGCGACCGCGATGCCGGCAACGCCGCGCTGGAGCTCGTGGTCCTGGCTCCCGTGATCCTGTTCCTGCTGGGCCTGGTGATTGCCGCCGGGCGGACCTCGATCGCCCAGGGGTCGGTGGACGCCGCCGCCCGCGACGCGGCCCGGCAGGCCTCGATCTCCCTGACGCCGGGCGCGGCCCTGGCGGCAGCGCAGTCCAGCGCCCGTGCGGCACTCAGCCAGGACGGCCTGGACTGCAATCCCGTGGTGCACGTTGACACGAGCCAGTTCGGGGTTCAGGTCGGGCTCCCGGCCACGGTCACCGCCACGGTCTGGTGCCGGGTGCCGCTGTCTGACCTGGTGGTGCCCGGCATGCCCGGCAGCAGGCTGCTCAAGTACCAGTTCACGTCGCCCCTCGACCCGTTCCGGGAGCGCTGATGTTCACAGTGACTGTCACAGCACGGGCGGATACTCGGACCCCGGAGGTGCCGGGCGGCGGGGTGAAGAGGCATGGGGGAGGCGGGCGGGGCAAGGAGCGCGCGATGAGGTCACCGGGTCGGCGTCGCAGGCGGTCACCGCGGGGCGGTGACCGCGAGCGCGGCACGATCACGCTGATGCTGCTGGTCATGTTCGTCGCGCTGCTCGCGCTGGCCGGGATCGTGATCGACGGCGGCGCCAAACTCAACCAGGCGGAGAACGCCAACGCGATCGCCCAGGAGGCGGCCCGGGCGGGGGCCGGGATGGTGAGCCAGGCGAAGGCCTTTGCGACCGGGACGTTCACCGTCGATCAGGCCCAGGCCCTCGCCGCGGCGCAGCAGTACCTAGCCCGGGCCGGCTACCAGGGCCGGGCCGTGCCGGATGGGCCGGACGCGATCCGGGTGACCGTCACCGTGAGCGCGCCGACCCGGGTGCTGTCGATCATCGGCATCGACTCGATGAGATCAACCGGCTCGGCGACTGCCTCGCTGGTGACCAGCGTGACGGGACGCGGGGCATGAGCGGGGACACCCTATGACCGGCCGGCTCCCCGGGCGCGGCCGCCTGGGAACGGCTCTCCGCGGCGGCACCGCGCTGCTGACGCTGATCGTCCTGGTCGTCGGCCTGCCGATCGCGCTGTACGGCCTGGGCGGCGACCCGCTGCCGCGCCACATCCCGGCCTGGCACCACGTCAGCGCGCTCCTGCTGCACCGTGACAACGGAGCGGTTTTCCTCGGGGCCGTCCGCGACCTCAGCTGGATAGCGTGGGCCGCGTTCACCGCGGCGGTGGCCGTGGAGGCTCAGGCTGCGCTGCGCGGCCGCAGCGCCCCGCGGCTGCGGCTCGGCGGCCTGCAGAACGCGGCGAGCTGGCTGGTCGCGGTGGCCGCCCTCGCGTTCAGCAGCCAGCCGGCCGCCGCGCTCGCCAGCACGCCGCCCGCCGCCGTCACCGCCGTCACCGCCGTCTCCTCGGTTCGGCCCGGCCCGCCAGCAGCTCATCCTCCCGGCCTGCCTGCGGACAAGCAGGCCAGCGCCGAGGCCGCAGATCCGTCAGCCCCGCAGGTGATGAGCATGGGCTTCTACCAGATGGTGACTGTCCGTGGCGGCGATTGCCTATGGACGATCGCGCAGCGCTTCCTCGGCGACGGGGACCTCTATCCCGAGATCGTCAGGCTCAACCTCGGGCATCCCATGGGCGACGGTCAGAGGTTCACCGATCCGTCGCTGGTCTGGCCGGGATGGGTGCTGCAGCTGCCCGCAGGTCCCGACCCGGTGCCTGCGGCTTCACCCGCCTCGCCGACCGCCTCCGCCCCGTCCGCCCCTGCAGCGAGCCAGCACGGCGGGCACGATTCCAGCGATCCGCGCTTCCGGCGCCCGCACCCGGCCGCCAGCGCCAGCGGGCCTGCCGCGGACACGGCAGGCGCTCCCGCGGCAACGCCCGCGGCCGGCGCCGGGCCAACCGCGCCCGCGCAGCCGCCCGCGCCCGCCCAGCATGCCACGCCCGACCACGCGGCCGCCGGCGCGACGCGCGCCGGCCAGCCTCGCCAGGTCCCGCCCTTCGCCATCTTCGGGGCGGGCATGCTGGCCGGCGGAGCGACAGTCACCCTGGCCCGGATGCGCCGCCGCCAGCGGCAGGCGCGCCGCTCTGGCCGGCGGATCCCGCTGCCGGCCAGCGCGCCCGTGATCGCAGCCGAGCAGCGCCTGCGCGCCGCGACGCGGCCGTATCCAGGTCCGGAGACGGGGGTCGAGCCGTTCTCCTACGCCGGCCTGGCACCGGAGTCCGACGGGTTCGTGTACGCCGGCCCGGCACCGGAGTCTGACGGGTTCCTGTACGACGACCCGGAGCCCGAGCCGCTGTTCTACGCCGACGCGGCAGCCGAATCCGACGCGTTCCTGTACGACGACCCGGAGCCCGGGCCGCTGCCCAGCGCCGGCCCGGGGCCCGAGCCAGAGGCGCTGCTGCAGCCCGCCACCGCGCTGCGGGCCGCGCTCAGCCAGCTCGGCTCTGGCCTGGCAGCCGCGGGGCAGCAGATCCCAGACATCAGCGGAGTCCGGGTGCGCCGGTCGGGCATGGAGCTGCTGCTGGCCAGCCCCTCGAGCGACCCGCCCCCGGCGCCGTTCACTGTGCCGGGCGGACGGCAGGGCATGGCCTGGCAGCTGGAGCTGCCCCGGCACGCTCCGGCTGCGCCGTTCCGGCCTGCGGAGACCGGCGACCTGCTGCCGGGGTTGCTGACCGCCGGGATCGCCGAGGATGGCGGATACCTGCTGATTGACCTGGAATACCTGAGGGTCACCACGGTGGACGGCCCCGCCGACCTAGCCGACCTGGTCCTGGCGACCGCGGCCGTCGAGCTGACGACGAGTCAGCTGGCCGGCTGGTATGACCTGATCCTGGCCGGATTCCCCGAGCTTGAAGCGGTAGACGGGCGGGCTACCAGCTGCGCCAGCCTGGCCGAGGCCCTGGACCTGGTCGCCTCGAAGGCCGTGACGCTGCGGCGCAGGCTTGGCGACACCGATCACCCTGATGTCCGCCGGCGCCGGCTTGCGGACCCCGGCGATGAGGACTGGGCCCTGACGCTGCTGATCAGCCGGACTGCCCCGACCACGGGGCAGATGGCGATGCTGCTCGACCTCGCCAGCGACCCCGGCGGGATCGCGGCGCTTTTGCCTGGCGGCACCGTGGCCCCGGAAGGCCATCCCGCGCCCGCCAGCTTCCGGCTGGACGCCGACCTGGCCCGACCGGGCGGGATAGTGGGGCACTTGTCCCCCTTGCACATGGATGTCTGGCCGCAGACGCTCACCCGGGACGACTACGAGGCTCTCGCCAGCTTGTTCGTGACCGCGGCGGATCTGCGCGACGTCGCCGCCGATGCGCCGCCCTATGACGGCTCATCGTGGCCGCCGGCGCCAGGACTGATCGGCCTGGAGGAGCCGCCGGTCTCGGACTTGGCCGACCTCGAGGAGCCCCCGGTGGCGCAGCCGGAGCACGATGTCTCAGGCTCGACCGAGGATCCCGGCGACCTAGACCTGCCGGCCAGCCTGCGGATAGGCGTCATGGGGACGTTCACGGTGAACGGCGCTCCCGCCGCGCTGCAGCCGGCGCAGAGCCAGCTGATCCTCGCCCTCGCCCTGAACGGGCACGACGGGCTGTCCAACGCCCAGCTCTGCCACCTGCTCGGGGCGGACCCCGATCATCCGAAGCCGAGCGACTCGCTGCGCCAGCTGATCGTGCGCACCCGCCGGCAGCTCGGCCGGGCCGCGGACGGCCGGGAATGGATCGAGCACCTCGGGGCGGGCCAGTACGCACTGCACTCGGACGCGAGGTTCGACTGGGCCGACTTCGAGGAGCTGAGCGAGCGCGGGATGCAGGACCGCGACCCTGCCTGCCTGCGGGACGCGCTGGCGCTGATCCGGGGAAAGCCGTTCACCGGCTGCTACCACTGGTGGCTGGACCTAGCCTTCACCGAAACCGTGCGGGCGCAGATCGTCGACGCGGCCGAGATGCTCGCCGAGCTCGAGCTCGCGGCCGGAGACCCGTCCGCCTCGGCCCGCGCGGCGAGAACCGGGCTGGCCGGTGATGCCGCGGCCGAGCAGCTGTGGCGGGCGGTGATGCGCGCCGAGCACGCGGCAGGCAACCTCGCCGGGGTCCGCGAGGCCTGGAGCCGGTGCCTGGACACGATGACGGACATCGCCGCCGATGGCGAGCCCCATCCCGACACCGCCGCCCTTTACCAGCAGCTCATCGGCGGCGGCCGCCCGGAGGCCAGCTGGGCAAGAAGCTACCGCTGAGCCGGACGACGATGGCAGCCCCGCGGTTAGTACCCGCGGGTCCGGTCGACGAGATTGAGCACCGGCTTGCCGTTGATGTATCGTCGCAGCTTGTCGGTGAAGAGCCGCTTGACAGGTTCGGTACCAGAGGGATCGCCGCCGGCCTGGCCCGCGCCCGCGCCTACCTGGCATTCAGCCGCGAGCTGGGCATCGAGGTACCGCGGTAGCCGATGCCCCGCCCATCCGGGCTGGGTGCCCTCTGGGCGTTCTGACGACCAGGTGAAACCATCGTATTGTGACGCTGCCGCGGGAGGACCCGCCGCCGGCCGCCGGCCCCAGCCCGGCCCCGGTGGTTCCCGTGCGGCCGTCCGCGAAGCCCTCAGCCGCGATCCATGTCGAGGACCACCTCGAATCGCGCGTGCGCATTCCCGCCGATCTGTTGCGCTGCATCATCGCCCTCGTCGAGATCGGCCTGCTGGCCGGCCTGGGGCTGCTGGCCCGCGCGACCGCCAGCGGCGCTGAAACCGACCTCGTCCTGGCGAGCCTGCGGCTGCCGAAGGCGCTGCTGTCGTTCCTCGGCTACGCCGCGCATGCGGCGCTGCTTCTCCTACCTGTCGCCCTCGCCATCCGGGTCATCATCCGCCGCCAGCCGCGCCGGCTCGCGGAGGGAGTCGGGGCGGGCGCCGTCACGGTCGGCGTGGTACTGGTCGCCAACGCGCTGCTGAGGCTCCCGGCCGCCGCGGGTCTGTACGACGTACTCACCGCTGTCCACACGGCCAACAAGCGCGTGCCCGCGCTGGACTGGTACCTGTCCGGCCTCACCGCCTACGTCACGGTCGTCGGCCTGTCCGGCCGTCCCCGGTGGCGGACCGTGTTCTGGGTGGCCGTCGCCTTCTATGGCGCGGCGAGCCTGGCGGACACGCAGACGACCGCGTTCTCGCTGCTGATCACCCTGCTGCTCGGCATCGCGTGCGGGGCAGGGCTCCGGTACGCGCTGGGCTCGATGTCCGAGCGCCCCTCCGCCGCCGAGATCGCCGAGGCGCTCAGCGGCGTGTGCTCTCCCGTGGTGAGCATGCGGCGGATCTGGGACTCCAGCGTGGAGACCCGCCGGTACGCCGCGACTCTCCGAGGCGGCGGCCGACTGGACGTTACGGTCTTGGACCGTGACCAGCAGGCGGCCGACGTGTTCTACCGGCTGTACCGCAGGCTCCGGCTGAGAACGCAGGCATCGCGCAGCGCCCCGCTGACCGTCGAGCGGGCGATGGAGCGGCGCGCCCTGCTCACCTACGCGACGGAGGACGCCGGCGTGCCGACGCCTCGGCTTTGCGCCCTGATCAGGGTGGGCCCGGAGGCCGCCGTGCTCGCCAACGAGAGTCACGGCGGCACCACCCTGGCCGACCTGGCCGAGGTGCCCACAGACGAGCAGCTCGGGCGGGTCTGGGATGTCGTGCTCCGGCTGCATAGCCGCCGGGTCACCCACCGGGCGCTCACCGCCAACCGGATCCTGCTGATCAGCGACGGCGATCGCGGCCACGGCCAGGCTCAGGGCCTCGGGCCGCATCACCACGATGGCGGCCACCCGCGCGGCGGAACAGGCGCAGAGGTCATGCTGCTCGACCCGGGCAACGGTGACGTGGCCGCGAGCGACCTCCAGCTCCGCTTGGACCTGGCCCAGCTCCTAGCCGAGATGGCCCTGCTCGTCGGGCCGGACCGAGCCGCCAGCAGCGCGCGCCAGAAGCTAAGCAGTGCCGAGCTGGCGGCCGTTGCGCCGCTGCTCCAGCCGGTGGTGCTGCACCGCTCGACCAGGTCGGCGGTGCGCCGCAGCAAGGACGTCCTGCCCGCGCTCAGGAAGCGCCTGCTGACCACCGCGCCCGGCCACGAGACAGCCCCGGTGCAGCTGGAACGCATCCGCCTGCGGACCCTGGTCACCCTGGTCGCCAGCGTCATCGCGGCCTACATCCTGGCCGGCGAGTTCGCGAAGAACAGCTTCGGCGACCTGATCCGGCACGCCAACTGGCACTGGACGGTGGCCGCGCTCGGCCTGTCCGCGCTGACCTACGTCGGCGCCGCGTGGTCGCTGTCCGGGTTCGTGCTGGAGCGGCTGAAGCTCGTCCGGACCTTCCTGGCCCAGGTCGCCGCCTCGTTCGTCACCCTGGTCACGCCCGCGGCCGTGGGCGGCGTGGCGCTCAACATCCGGTACCTGCGGCGGGCCAAGGTGGCACCCGCCGACGCGGTGGCGAGCGTCGGCGTCTCGCAGGTTATCGCGTTCGCGCTGCACATGGTGATGCTGGTGATCTTCGCCGCGCTGACCGGCGCGTCGCAGGACATCTCGATACGGCCGCCCGGCTGGGCCTACATCGCGCTAGCCGTCCTGGTAGCCGTGATACTGGCCTTTCTCGCCGTCCCGGCCGGCCGGAAGCTGCTCCTGTCCCGCCTGACGCCGTTGCTCGGCGAGGTGATCCCGCGGCTGCTTGACATCGCTCAGCGGCCCGCCAAGCTGGCCGAGGGCATCGGCGGGTCGCTGCTCGTGACGGCCGCCTACATCGGCTGCCTCGCCGTATCCGTCCGGGCGTTCGGCGGCTCGCTTCCGATCGTCGCCGTCGCCGCCGTCTACCTGACCGGCAGCGCGATCGGCTCAGCCGTCCCGACGCCCGGCGGGCTCGGTGCCGTCGAGGCGGCCCTGTCCGCCGGCCTCACGGCGGCGGGCCTGCACGGCGCGACCGCGATCAGCTCGGTCTTGCTGTTCCGCACCGTGACCTTCTGGCTCCCGGTGCCGCTCGGCTGGGCGGCGATGAGCTACCTGCAACGCCACGACGCGCTGTAACTCCGGGGGGGACGACCCCCCAGGACCCCCCGCGTGCCATCCGCTCGGGCCGGCGAGGGCCGGCCGTCGCGGCTGGCCCGGCTGACGCCGGAGACGAGCCTGCCCGCTGCCATCCGCTCGGGCCGGCAGGCCGACCCTCGCGGATGGCACGCTAGCCCAGCCTGGCGATGGCCAGGGAGGCCGCGAGCAGCACGAGTCCCCAGGACATGGCCCGCAGGGCGCCTTCGAGCGGGGCCAGCAGCGCCCGCTGGTCGACGGCGGTCACCTCCCCGTCGGCGAGCGTGACGCTGCCCTCGACCCGGACCGACCGGCGCCGCAACGTCCGGGCCGGGGTGCTGAGCCTGCGCTGCGCGGCTGACAGGGCCAGCGCCGCCGCCGCGGCGAGAACCGGGGCCAGCGCCAGCCGCCCAGTCTGCGCGGCGTAGGCGGTCAGGACGGGGAAGGCGCCCCACGCGGCCGCGAAGCCCAGGTCGCTGTGGATGATCCCGCCGAAAAGCTCGGCGTTGTAGGCCACGACCAGGACCGGGCCCGCGATCATGAACGGCAGCAGGGCCCAGCCGTCCCTGGCCACCCCGGCGGCGCCCAGCGCGACCGCGCCGGCCAGGCCGGCCACGGTCACCGTGACCAGGGCGGGCGCCGGGATGCGCGTCTGCAGCGGGCGGCCGTTCAGCTCGTCGAGCGCGTGCGCCGCCAGGCCGACCGCCAGGAAGAAGGCGATCAGGGTGGCCAGCAGCGGCGTCAGGCTGACCTGCGGCGCCAGCGCCGCGCCGATTACCACGTAGGACAGGTGCCAGGCCGTGTACGGGGGATGCAGCAAGGTCCACCAGTCACGCCATCCGCCCGAGCTGGCGGCGTAGAACGCGGGCCGGGCGGCGGCCGGAGACTCCCCGGCAGGCGCGGCGGGAGATTGTCGTGCTCCCGCGACCGAGGGGGCCTCCGGTTCCGGGCGGCCTGCGGCGAGCCCGTCAGCCACCTGCGCGCGTTCCCCACATCACAAGCCCGCCGCCCAGGCTCATGACCTGGACGCCGACGTCGGAGAACCCCGCCTCGCGCCACGCCTCGACGGTCCAGGAGACCGGGTAGCGACGGTAGTGCCGGGAGATGCTCGGGCCCAGGAAGCGGCCGACGGCGAACCACTCGCGGCCGCCGGTGAGCAGGCCTCCGGCCGGCAGCAGCAGCCGGGTATACAGCCACCACCAGGCCCGCCAGAAACGCGACGGCGGGAGCAGGAACTCCAGGCTCGCGGCCCGTCCGCCGGGCTTGACCACCCGGGCGAGCTCGCGGAGCGTGGCCTGCGGGTCGAGCACGTACCTGAGCAGGTACGTAAAGGTCAGCGCGTCGAAGGTGGCGTCGGCGAACGGGAGCTGCTCGGCGCGGCCGGCTACCAGCTCGATCCGGTCGCTCACGGCGGACCCGGCGACGTTGCGCTGGCCCTGCCGCAGCATCTGCTCGGTGAGATCCAGCCCGACGACCGTCGCCCCGGTTCGCGCAGCGATCTGCAGGGCGACCCCCGCGGTCCCTGACGCGACATCGAGCACGGTCTGGTCCGCGGCCGGGGCCACCCGGCTGATCATTGCGCGCCGCCAGCGGCCGTTCTGCCCGAACGACAGAACCTCGGCCAGCCGGTCGTATCGCGTCGGGAGAGGGGTGAATAGCTGCTGCGCGAAGCGATTGCGCTCAGCGGCGGGAGCGGGATCGGCGGCATGAAGCGGCACGGGTGTCTCCTCGGGGCTCGCAGAATCTCACCGTAACGCCCCCGCTGCCGCAATGACACTGCCCCGCGCGCAGGCGGCCCGGGCAGATGCCGCGGCCCGGAAGCCAAATCATTGCTAAGTCGCGGCCATTGTGTGGTCTAATTCTGGCTGCCTGGCCCCAGGAGGTCAGCTGCGCGAGACCGGCAGAGCCTCAGATATGCCATGATAGCTATAAATATCGGATAAGTACATGCTCTAGCAAGGAGGCCGTATGGCACGCCGGTGGCGCATACCCCTGATGACCTTGCCCGTTGTGGCTGGGTTGATCGTCGCGGCCAGCGCGGCCTCTGCGTCGCCCGGGTTAGTGCATCTCGCCGCGCAGCCCTCAGCGGCTCATGCAGTCAGCCCGGGACACCCGATGATCACGCCCGCGGGTGTCGCCCTGCCCAGCGTGAGCGGCGACCTAAACAGCCCGATGCCGAGCGGCAACTGGTCCGGCTACGCGCTTTCCCGCGGCAATGGCGCGTTCCACAGCGTGTCAGCCAGCTGGATCCAGCCCAAGGTCACCTGCAGGTCGGCTCGCGTTCAAGCGTATGCAGCGTTCTGGGTCGGACTGGACGGCTTCAGCAACCCTTCGGTCGAGCAGACGGGGGCGGACTCGGACTGCCGCGGCAGGACCCCGGTTTACTACGGGTGGTACGAGATGTTCCCGGCGGCGCCGGTCTTGTTCCGGACCAAGGTCAACCCGGGCGACCATTTGAGTGCCTCGGTGACGTTCAGCGGCACCATTACCTACACGCTCGTGCTCCGGGACAGCACCCGGGGCTGGACACACACGATCATCAGGAACAAGGCGAACCTGGCCCGGTCGTCCGCCGAGGTGATCACCGAGGCACCGTCGACGGCAGGTGGGGTGGTGGTGCCGCTCGCGGACTTCGGTACCATCCGCTACACCGCAGCCAAGGTGAACGGGGTCTTGCTGCGCAGGCTGGCTCGGATCAGGCTCATCATGGTCGAGCCCAACGGCCACCAGCTGGACAGCACCAGCCTGGTCAGCAGCACCGACGCGTTCGCGAACTTCTGGCTCAGGAGCAGCTGACCGGATAACCCCGGCTGATCACCGCCCACATCCACCCGCGTCACATGGCCTCGGCCAGGGTGGCGGAGCGGGCTGGCCTGCTCCCGACGGCCGGAGAGGTCGACGGCGAGCGTGTGTGGCGGCTCAGCCGCGGCGCAACCGGTTACGCTTCCAGCATGACGCGAGCGAGCGATGATCAGCGGCTTACGGTGCAAGCGCCCGGCGGCCGGATGCTCGACGTGCTGATCTCCGGCCCTGAGGCCGGCCTCCCGCTGGTGTTCCACAGCGGCACGCCGGCCGGGCTGGTCGGGCTCGGCCCGATGGCCGAGGCAGTCTCTGCTCGCGGCCTGCGGGCGGTGCTGTACTCGAGGCCCGGATACGGCGGCTCGACGCCGCAGCCGGGCAGGCTGGTCGCGGACGCGGCAGCGGACGTGGCCGCGATCCTGGACCGGCTCGGCACCGACGAGTTCATCACCGCGGGCTGGTCGGGCGGCGGCCCGCACGCCCTGGCCTGCGCGGCGCTGCTGCCCGTGCGGTGCCTGGCGGCCGCGTCCATCGCGGGGATCGCGCCCGCTGACAGCCCCGGCCTGGACTGGCTGGCGGGCATGGGGCCAGAGAACATCGAGGAGTTTGAGGCTGCCCTAGCCGGGGAGGCGGATCTCACCCGGTTCCTGAACGCGGCCGCCGGCCCGCTGCGCGACGTCGGCCCCGCCGAGGTGGCCGAGGGCCTGGGCGGGCTCGCCTCGGAGGCCGACCGGGCTGCGATCACCGGTGATTTCGCCGAGTACCTGGCCACCTCGTTTCGCGCGGCGCTGAGTACCGGCATCGACGGCTGGCGGAATGACGATCTGGCCTTCACCCGTGACTGGGGGATCAGCCTCGAGGCGCTCGGCCACGCGACCCCGGCCGCGATCTGGCAGGGCGACCAGGACCGGATGGTGCCCTCGGCGCACGGCGTCTGGCTGGCTGCGAACATTCCCCTGGCCCGCGCCAGGCTGCGGCCCGGCGAGGGTCACCTCACGCTGGTGGCCAACAGGTTCGGCGAGATCCTCGACGACCTGCTCGCCCTGGCCGGGAAGAGCCGGCCGTCCGGGCCCGCTGCGGTGCGATGATCCAGGGCACCGGCTAATCGGAGTGGGCCCGGAGCGCGAGGCTATTGTGCCGCGCTGGCCGGGTCGTCCAGCAGCGGCAGCGTCATGACAAAGCGGGTCTGCCCCGGCCGGCTGGTGACCGCCACACTCCCGTGGTGCGCGGCGATGACCGCCGCCACGATCGACAGGCCGAGACCGGTGCTGCCGGCCTCGCGAGACCTGGAGCTGTCACCCCGGACGAACCGCTCGAATACGTCGGGCTGCAGTTCGGCCGGTATGCCCGGCCCGTCGTCGGCCACGGTCAGCTCCGCGGTCCCCGCCCCGGCGGCAGCGCCCGGCCCGGCGGCAGCGCCCCGCCCGGCGGCAGAGCCGAGCGTCACGGTGACCGTTGTTCCCGGCGGCGTGTGCATGCGCGCATTGCTCAGCATGTTGGCCAGCACCTGGTGTAGCCGCTGCTCGTCGCCGCGCACCAGCACCGGGCCGTCGGGCAGCTCGAGCTGCCATCGGTGATCAGGCCCGGCGACCCGGGCGTCGCTGGTGGCATCGATCGCCAGCCGGGTCAGGTCGACGGGCCGGGACTCCAGCGGCCGGCCCGCGTCGAGCCGGGCCAGCAGCAGCAGATCCTCGACCAGCGCGCTCATCCGGGCCGACTCTGACTCGACCCGGCCGAGGGCGTGCTCCACCTCCGCCGGGAGCGTGCCGGGGTGCCGCCGGGCGAACTCGGCGTAGCCGCGGATCGCGGCCAGCGGTGTCCGCAGCTCGTGGCTGGCGTCGGCCGCGAAGCGGCGCAGCTGTGCCTCGCTGGCGTGCCGGCGGGCGAGCGCGGATTCGACGTGCCCGAGCATCTGGTTGAACGCCGCGCCGAGCTGACCCACCTCGGTGCGCGGATCCGCGTCCGGGACCCGGTGCGGCAGGTCGACCTCGCCGCTGGCCAGCGGCAGCCCGGTCACCTCACCGGCGGTGGCCGTCACCCTCCGCAGCGGCCGCAGCGACAGCCGTACCCAGCCGGTGCCGATGATGCCGGTGAGCAGCAGGGCCGCGGAGAACACGATGACCTCGGTGAGTTCCACGTCGTGCAGCGTGGTGGACATCGAGCTGAGCGACAGGCCCGTGATCAGGATGGCGCCGTTGTCGCGCACGGCCAGCAGCCGGTAGTCGCCGTAGAGCGAGCGCAGTTCGCTGGAGTACGGCTTGCCGTTGGCGGGCAGCCGCGCGAGCGCTGCCCCGTCCTGGCGCTGCACCACGGACAGCTCGCAACTGCCATGGGTGATCTTCGCCGCGGTGACGACGCCTGAGCTGATCGCAGCGGAGAACGTCGCCTGGGCCTGCCCTGGCGTGTTGGCGCACTGCGCCGCCACGTCGCTCTCGAACTGATCCAGGCCTGCCCGGCAGCCGCGTGAACGGCCCGCATCCAGGCCCGCCACGAACCGGTCGCTCGCGGCCTTGAGCTGATCATCGAGCTGGCCCATGAGGAATCCGCGCAGGGCCGCGTAGGTGACCACGCCGACCGTGGCGCACGCGACGAAAAGCAGGGCCAGCAGGCCGGCGATGAGCCGGCCGCGCAGGGTCCGGCCCGCTAGCCAGCGGCGCAGCAGGCCCGCCGGGGATGTTCCGGATCCGGCCGCCGCGGTACTCACCGGCACGCCTCCGGCACGGCGCTCATCGCTGTCCTGCACGCCGGGTCAGCTGGCCGGCTTCAGGACGTAGCCGACGCCGCGGACCGTGTGGATCAGCGGCTCCCGGCCCGCGTCGATCTTCTTGCGCAAGTAGCTGATGTACAGCTCCACCACGTGGGCCTGGCCGCCGAAGTCGTAGTTCCACACCCGGTCCAGGATCTGTGCCTTGGACAGCACCCGCCGCGGGTTGCGCATCAGGAACCGCAGCAACTCGAACTCGGTGGCGGTCAGCTCGATCAGCTCGCCGTCCCGCCGTACCTCCCTGGCATCCTCGTCCATGGTGAGGTCGGCCACGGTCAGCTCGGTGCCGGCCCTGGCCCGGGCGACGCCGGCCCGGCGCAGCAGCCCCCGCAGCCGGGCGAGCACCTCCTCCAGGCTGAACGGCTTGGTCACGTAGTCGTCCCCGCCGGCGGTGATACCAGCGACCCGGTCCTCGACCGCGTCTCGCGCGGTCAGGAACAGCACGCAGACCTGCGGCAGCTCGGCGCGCATCCGCCGCAGCACCTCCAGGCCGCTGAAGTCGGGAAGCGTCACGTCCAGCACGACCGCGTCGGGCTGGAACTCGTGCGCGGTCCGCACCGCGCTGCTGCCGTCCGCCGCGACGGCGATGTCCCATCCCTCATAACGCAGCACGCTGGCCAGCAGCTCGGCCAGGCTGGGCTCGTCGTCCACGACCAGCACCCGGATCGGCGTGCCGTCCGCCCGCGCGCTGAGCTTGCCGTCGGCAGCTTCCCCGGCCTGCGGTTTCTCCATGAGGCTCATCATGACTCCAGGATGAGCCGCTGCCCTAGTCGGCCCGTCTGTGCTGGCTCTGAGTTTCCTCTGAGCGCGAGCCGCCCGGGCCCGCTCACCGCGAGCGGGAGAGCCGCAGCGCGAGCGCGGGGCAGTCGGTCACCGCGCGCCCGGCCTGGCGGGCGAGCCGCGCCGGCACCGGCTGGTCGGCGATGACCGGGTAGCCCCACTCGTCGAGCGTGATCAGCTCGGGCAGCAGCTCGGCGCACAGGCCGTGCCCCGAGCAGGCGATCGGATTGACTCGCAGCGTCGTCGTCACCGGTCAGCTCCAGTCCGCGTCGGTCGATGGGCCGGCCGGGACCGGCAGGAACGGCGGGCTGTTGCCCGCGGTGCAGCGGCCTCGCTCATGCTGGCCGACCTCCGCCGCGAACACGCGCAGCGCGCTGCGGATGAACCTGACCGTCCCGTCGGGATGATGGCAGGCGCCGCGGCCGTCGACCAGACCCGCCCAGCGGCTCAGGTCGGCCAGCACCCGCGGGCCCGGCTGCCGGCCGGCCAGGCCGGCCAGCTCGGCCAGGGCCTCCGCGATCCTGGGCAGGCCGTTCAGGCACGGCCCGCACTGCCCGGCGGACTCCAGCGCGAGGTAGCGGGCTACCCGCGCCGTCTCGACCAGGCCGCAGCGGTCCGCGGGCAGCGCGGCCAGCACCCCGGCACCGGTGAACGCGCCCAGCGGCCGCAGCGCGGCATTGCTCAGCGCCAGCCGGGACGCCTGCGCGGCCGGGATCCAGGCCCCGTGATACCCGCCGACCAGCAAGGCGGTGCCAGCCCGGCCGACCAGCTCAGCCAGGGGCGCGCCGATCGCGGCCTCGACCACGCTCACCGAGCCGTCGGCCTGTCGCAGCGTGCACAGCATGGTTCCGGGCTCGTCCGGCGTTCCCGCGGCCCGGAACCAGCCCGGGCCGTAGCGCGCGATGAGCGCCAGATGGGCCAGCGTCTCCACGTTCTGAACGAGGGTCGGGCGCCCGTCCACGCCGCGCTCGAAGACTCGCGGCGGGGTGAATCGCGGCACCGCCATCCCGCCGCTGACCAGGCTCGCGAGCGCCGACTCCTCCCCGGCCAGGAACCGGGTCGGCGCCGACACGATCTCGACTGCGACGCGGTCCAGCCCGCGGCGCTCGCGTTCTGATATCTGAACGTCCAGCCGGGTGCTGGCGCGCAGGTCCCGGCGGACGTACAGCACCGCACGCGCCGCGCCCACCGCCTCCGCGGCCAGCTGCAGCCCGTCCAGCACCATGTGCGGCGCGAGCCGCAGCAGCGCCTCGTCCTTGTGGCTGGCGGGCTCGCCTTCGGCGGCGTTGCCGACGACGACCGCGCGGCCCGAGGCGGCCGCCACCGCCTCCAGCTTGCGGTGCACCGGAAACGCGGCACCGCCGCGGCCGGTCAGCCCGGCGGCGCGCACCTCCGGGATCAGCCGGGCGCTCCAGCCGCGGTACGGAACGGGCCCGTGGCGCCCCAGGTGGGCGGCCAGGTCGCTGCCGGGCTGGCCGGCCGGCGGCAGCAGCCGGGGGAGTCGGCCGCCGCCCGCCGGGCTCTGCTGCGCCGGCCAGGTCCGGGCCGCATCCGGCCCGGGCGTCACCGAGCTGGCCATTGCGGGCAGGGGCATCGTCGGGCTCATCGCCGGCCTGCCCGCACCAGGCGGTCCTGAGGTGCTTGCCCGGCGGCATGACCCTCAGGAATCCGCTGCGACGCCATCAGGTCCGGGACGCGGCGGGCCCGCGGCACCTCGGCGCGGGCCCGGGCCAGCCGCCAGGCCAGGGCGCCGACAACCCCGAGGATGCACGCCACGGCCAGGCCGAGCAGCGGGCCGTTCTGCAGGTCCTTGCTGGAGCCGATGCTGTGCGCGACGGCGGCCGGCCAGGAGGCATAGGCCAGCCAGTGCACGGCGCGCCAGGTGCGGCGGCCGATGTACCGGCGCAGCAGGCTGGTCACGATGACCGCGGCCATCAGGTCGAGTGACACCGCGCCGAGGCCCAGCCACAGCGGCTCGTACGCGGAGACGAACGGGATGACGGCGGCAGCCAGGCTGATGCTGACGAAGGAGTCGGCGACCGCCGTGATCACGTGCAGGGCGACGAACGTGACCGCGAGCAGGGACAGGTTCCGGTGCAGGCCGAGGACGGCGAAACGGGGCAGCCCGGGCAGCCGTCCCTGCCGGTTCACCAGGATGCCGATGATCATCACGGCGGACAGCAGCACCAGGCTGACCACGCCGGTCGCGCGGCTCGCGTACCAGAGCGCCGTGCTGGACGTTATGCCGTGCATCATGAGCCGCCCGAGGTGACCTGGCCGCTGCCGGAACTGGACGTCGGCGCGGAGGTCGGCGAGCTGAGGCTGCCGGACGACGAGCTGTTCGACGTGCCCGAGCTGGAGCTGGCGTGCTGGGAGCTGCGGGCCCCGGAGCCCGAGGACGTTCCGGTCGCCGAAGCGGTGGCGCCGGGGAGAGTGAACGCGACTCCTCCGGCGGCGATCAGGCTGGCCGCGGTGGCCGAGACGGTGGCCGCGCGCAGCCGCGCCCGGCCCCGGTCCCTGGCTGCCGCCCGTGACGAGATGCTCTGCTTGCGGTGGCTCATGACAGCGAGTGTTACCGGCGGCTCTCGACGACTGCCCTGGGCTAGCTCTCAGCCGCCTATGAGCGCTGCGGGCCCGGCCCGCCGTCGGCCGACCGCTGAGCTGGCGTGACCGATGATCAGGCCTGACTTACAGCATCCGATCGAGGATCTCGCGGACCAGGTCCATGGAGGTATGCGGATGCAGGAACGCGAACCTGGCGGCGGTCACGCCCTCCCACGCCGTCGGGGGCATGAACGCCACCTGGTCGTGCAGCAGCCGCTCGGCCCAGTCGGTGTACTGGGCGGGAGCCCAGCCCTTGCGCCGGAACAGGACCACGCCCAGACCTGGCTCGCGCACCAACTCCAGGTACTCGCGCCTGGAGATCTCGTCCGCGGCGCGGCCCGCCAGGCTGATCGCGGCCTCGATGGCCTCGGTGTAGGCGCGGACGCCGTGCACGGCGAGCGAGAACCACAGCGGCAGCCCGCGGGCGCGGCGGGTGAGGTGGTAGGCGTAGTCGGTCGGGTTCCACTCGGCCGGGCCGGAGTGGATCACGTCGAGGTAGGAGGCGTCCTGCTTGTGCACGGAACGGGCGAGCGGCGGGTCGCGGTAGATCAGCGCAGCGCAGTCGAACGGCGCGAACAGCCACTTGTGCGGGTCGACGACGAAGGAGTCGGCGTGCTCGATGCCGTCGTAGGCGTGCCGGATGCTGGGCGCGAACAGCCCGGCTCCGCCGTAGGCCCCGTCCACGTGGAACCAGGCGCCGAGCTCGCGGGAGACGGCGGCGATCCCGGCCAGGTCGTCGATGATGCCAGCGTTGGTGGTGCCCGATGTGGCGACCACGACGGCGAGCGACGACGGGTCGCCGTCGGCGTCGATCGCCGCCCGCAGCGCGGAGCCGGTCAGCCGGTGGTCGCCGGTCTGCACAGTCAGCGGGTCCATCTCGAGGATCCGCAGCGTGTTGACGATGGAGGAGTGCGCCTCCGCGCTGACCGCCGCCCGCCACCGGCGGCCGCCCCCCGCGCTGCCCGCCTTGCGCTTGGCCACCTCGCGGGCGACGACCAGCGCCGACAGGTTGGCGGCCGAGCCGCCGGAGACGAAGCAGCCCCCCGCGGAGTCCGGCAGCCCGGCCCGGTCCGCGATCAGGCGCAGCACCTGGTTCTCCGCATGGACCGCGCCCGCGGCCTCCAGCCAGGAGATGCCCTGGATCGACGCGCAGGAGATCACCATGTCGAACAGCAGCGACGCCTTAGTCGGCGCGGCGGGGATGAAGCCCAGGAAGCGGGGGCTGTCGGCGGAGAGCACCGCCGGGGCCACCACCGACGCGTAGATGCCCAGCACCTGGTCGGGATTGTGCGGCTGGTCGCCCAGCAGGCCCTGCAGCGCGGCGTCCAGCTCGGCCGGATCGCGTGAGCCCTCGTCGAGCGGGACCGGGTCGAGCCGCAGCCGGTTCTCTGCGTACGCGAGTACCGACCTGATCATCTGCTCGGTGGTCGCATCCACGCTGTGCATGGGCGCAACGTAGGGCGCGGCCGGGGCGGGCCGCAAGGGCCGACACGCGTGGCCTGGCGTTCTGGCGGGTAATCACCGGCATGGATGCTCTCGGCCAGCAGGTAGGGGGCCGGCGGCTGGCGCCTGCCCCGGGGCGGTGACATTTGCTGGCGAGATTGCCGGCCGCTGTCGCGGGTATGTCCCGATCGCTGCCGGCTCGAGTCCGGAACTTCGGTACCTTCGCCACGCCGGAACGCAATCTGACGTTCTCGATCAACGATTTCGATGAGACCCTGCCCGGCCCGTGGGAATGGGACGTCAAGCGGTTCGCCGCGAGCCTGCACGTGGTCGCGACGGAGCATGGGTTTCCCGCTCCGGTGGGCCGCGGGCTGGTCGCCGCCGCCGCCCGCGCCTACCGGCAGCGGATGCGGGGGTACGCACGGATGCCGGCCCTGCAGGTCTGGTACGACCTCAAGGGCGTGGATGACCTGCTGGGGCACTACACCGCCGACGCCCGCAGCCAGGTGCAGCGTGACATTGTCAGGGCATGGCGCCGCGGGCACCGCCGCGCCATCGCCAAGCGCACCATGACCGTCGCTGATGACGGCAGCGCGGCCGAGGTTCAGCGATCCGGCGGGGCGGTGCGGTTCCGCGAGGACCCCCCGATCCAGGTTCACCTGGAAACGGCAGGTCACCAGATGGACGAGGCACTCCAGACCTACGAGTCCTACCGGGCCAGCGTGCCGGACGACAAGCGCGCCCTGCTGGGCCGGTACCAGATCGCCGACGTCGCCCGCCGGGTCGTCGGGGTGGGAAGCGTCGGCACGCTGGTGTGGGTGTGCCTGCGGCACAAGACTCTGCTGGAGGCGGTCGCCGACGGAGCGCTACCACGCGACGATGCTGCCTGAGGGGGATGCGGTCCCGGCGGGACGCTGCTGGTCCAGCCGCAGCCGGAGCCGGCCGACTGTCCTTCAAGATGGCCTGAACGCTGACGGCGGCGGCATGCCGGGCAGAATGGCCTCGACCTGACGCCGCAGGACGGAGGCGATCGGTGGGCCCGTCACACCAGCCAGCCGGACACCCGCTCGACCCGCTGACGGCCGCGGAGTTCCGCGATGTCGCCGCCATCCTCGGCCGCGACCGGGGAGTCACGCCGCCGCGCTGGCGGCTCTG
>Ga0209648_10000151_pt1 | contig 47895 bp, 39 predicted proteins | sample GraSoi2013_115cm_FD_185830 | JGI IMG/M metagenome (GOLD analysis project Ga0209648, IMG submission 185830) | Grasslands soil microbial communities from the Angelo Coastal Reserve, California, USA - Sample 9_17_2013_115cm (SPAdes) (version 2) | ecosystem: Environmental > Terrestrial > Soil >... | reverse complement strand
AGCCATTTACGACGAGCGGGTTTTCCAGAACGGCGGTGAAGTGGTCGCCGATCTGATTGTGGTCGCTAGAGAGGTATTCATTGATACGGATGAGAAGGATCGTTCCGGCGGGAACCGTCAGAGTGCCGGGAACGGATCGGGCCGGCGGAGGCGATGCATCGGGCGCGTTCTGTATTGGCTTGTCGTGTGAGTAGGGCGGCTTGTCGGCGTCTTGCGGGGGGTAAGTTGGCTTAGGCGGCATGTCCTGCGGTTGTCCCTGGTCGCCCAGCTGTTGGCCTTGCTGCTCTTGCGCGTAGGCGCCTGCGCCGAGGCAGGCAGCGAGGGCCAGAGCGGCCATGACTCGCGAAATTGAACCAAAGCTTCTCAGCTTTGCTGGGCAGTTCACCATGATGTTCTCTCCCTCGACCTGGGATTCTTGGGAATCCTCTGGACCTCTCCGCACTTGGGGCAATTGGATGGCATTTGCTCTCTGCTGGGATGCCCGGACGATTCCGAGATTGTCGAATTTGCTGTCGGCGTGGAGGTGCGAAACTTTCTACCAGTTTCCGGGTTTTAACTTTCGGAAAAATGAGGAGAAGTGTCGCGATCTGGCGCCCGTGTCGGAGCTGCTGGTCGTGTCGTTGGTGGAGAAGGCTGCGCGACTGACGCCATTATAGTGTTGCCGAAGGAGTACATTTAGGGCTTAGCTTGTTTGCCGATCGTAGAGTCCAAAGGGACGTTCCACAATGTGCCGTTGGGCCGTTATCTTTGTCCGAGATCGCTTTGGCTTCTGCGAAGTATTGCCTGGCCAGTGCGTGGTCGATCGCTGGTTCCTGCGCCGAAATCATTGATGGCACAAAAGACAGGGTTGCGGAGACCGCTACGCTTCCCAGCGCAAAGAATTTCTTCATGGCAACTACTCCTTCGCAGGCCGCAAGCCGTGAAATCGAAACGCATTGTATAATCCTGCTCCTAGTTTATCCACACGAGGAGATGCCATGGCCGAGCCAACTTACGAAGAACTGAAAGCAAAACTCGCGGAATTGGAAAAACAGGGCGGCGGACGACGCAGCGGCTCTCTAGAATTTCGCGTCGGCGAAAAAGGAGGCGTCAGCGTATACGGCCTCGGACGCTTTCCCGTTACGCTCTACTACGAACAGTGGGTGCGGCTGCTGGAGGCGGCGCCGCAACTCCGCACGTTCCTGGAGGAAAACAAGGCCGAAGGCAAGCTGAAGCTCAAGGAAAAATAGTTTTTCCACGGTTCCGTTTGATTGCAGAGGACAGAGGCTCGAACGGTGCGAAATGATCGGGGCCCTCGCGCTCTTTACTTTCGCCACTAGCTGAGCTGCGAATGCGTCATTTCTCATTTTATTGACCATTGCAGTCTCGAAGAGCACAGTCCGGCTGCCCTGGGAAGAAAGTTGGCCTGCAATGGACCCCGTCGAGCTCTCGGAAGAGCGAGTAGTCCAGATGGTTTCCGAAGTCGCAGCGTATCTGCGCCGGGAAAGAGATCTTTATTTTCGCGCGAGCGAACCACTGGCCTCGGGATGGAGAGCGGCCGTCCAAGCTCATTTTTCGGGTACTTTGCTAGACAGCGTCAGAACTATAATCCTCAAGGGAGCTCGCATCCCGCCACCGCCATTTTATTCCGAGGCCACAGCTTTTAGCTCCGGTAGCTTTCCTGACTTTGTCCATCTGGCGTCCATCACTTACATGGACATCATCGTTTTTCACGACGAAATTACACTGCGAACGCTTTTCCACGGTCTGGTTCATGCCACGCAAATGGCCTTCCTAGGACTCGACCGTTACACGGACTTTTATGTTCGGGGTTTCGTGAAGTCTCGTTCCTGGATCGCCATACCTCTCGAAGCTCAGGCCTATCAGTTGGACACGCGTTTTGCGATGTCCCCTTCCGCCACGTTCTCCGTGGAGGACGAAGTGAAATCGTGGGCCGAGCAAGGCCGGTATTAGAAAATACTGCTCTTTATCAGCCTCAGCTCTTGCATCCGGCAGAGGAAGGCCCCGGGTGCCTGTGGGGAGGCATCCGGGGCCCGGGGGGGAGTGAGGAGGAGGCCAGGCAAACTCTCTGGAGGGCTTGGCGACTACTTGGAAGATTGCGCAGCTAGCAGACAGAGTCTCCGTAGTTCCTCGTAAGTGAAAACCATTTGCTCGCCTCGGTCACCTTGTTCCAGGTGTCCCAGGCCAGATATACGCGAAAAGCGGCGGATTTCGGTCGTGGGGAGGCCCAGCAGCACTGCAGCACGGTGCTCCCCGACTAGTTCTTGGATATTGTTCATTGTCGCGCTCAACCCTACCGCTGGCTAGTAATGCATGTAGCCATCCAATTCCAGCTCCGGCTAAGTGCTTTGCTATCTATGACAAAGCATCGGGTGATCCTCGCCGTTTGCACAGTTGCGCATTTCCTTACTCAAATAGTGCACCGATTTGGACGCCGCCAGAGGACTCAACCGATTTATAGCTCCTCTCTCCAATGACTTGCGGAGGGGGTAAGATAGGCAATCCGTTAGGCGGCTGAACGAATCGATCTCCCGGAGCAGGAGCACCACGTAGGGATGACTCGCTATAACGACAAACAAAAAATCGTGGATCTCTACGACCGCACAAGCCCGTATTACCAAAGTCTGTGGGGCGCGCACATCCATCATGGCTATTGGATTAGTGGCGAAGAAACAAAAGAGACGGCTCAGAATCAGCTCATTGAGCATGTCGCCCGGGTAGCGGGTCTCAAGCCGGGCTGCAAGATCCTGGATGTTGGTTGCGGATTCGGCGGCAGCAGTATTTACCTGGCCAAAAAGTACGCTGCGGAAGCAACGGGGATTACGATTTCTCCCATTCAAGTGGAAATGGCGCGGAAAGCAGCGGCCGCCGAGGGGGTGAACGCGAAGTTCATTTTGATGGATGCCGAAGAGATGAAGTTTGAGCAAACTTTTGATGTGTTGTGGTCCGTCGAGTCCATCTCGCATTATCTACAAAAAGGAAAGTTTTTTGGATTGGCGGCGGCGTGTCTGCAGTCTGGAGGGACGTTGGCCATTACGGATTGGTTCAAAAAAGAAGGTCTCACGGAACGCGAGTACGGGAAATTCATCCAGCCGATTGAAAAGGGCATGCTCGTCGAAATGGACACAATGGGAGATTACGCGGCATTGCTCGGGTCGAACGGATTGCGGGTCGTGCACAACGAGATTCTGAACGAGAACTGTTCCAAAAGCTGGGATATCGGCCTGGACATCCTAAAGAATAAAGCGCTCTGGCAGATCGCCGCGGAGTATGGCTCGGGAATCGTCGATTTTCTGCGGGCGTTTCGCGCTATGAGAGCGGGCTTCGCTTCTGGAAATTTCATCTATGGACTTATCGTGGCCAAGAAATTCTAGGCGCGGAGCCGATGAGTTGGCCGACACCTTGCTTATGGCGGGTTTGCCAAACTCTCGCGCTGCGCCGAAATAGAGCTTCGGAGGCAACCATCCATGAGCACTCCAGAATGGGATGCAGCGCTGTACACAGCAAAGCATTCATTCGTGTACGAATATGGCCGCGAATTGGTCGCGCTTCTGGGGCCGCAGCGGGGGGAGCGCATCTTGGACCTTGGCTGCGGCAGCGGGCAGCTCACGCAGGCGATATCCGAGAGCGGCGCGCGAGTTACGGGCCTGGATAACTCAGCATCGATGATCGACACGGCGCGCCGTGAGTATCCCGGGCTGTCGTTTGTTCTTGCCGACGCCAAGGATTTTTCATTTGACCTGCCATTTGACGCGGTGTTCTCCAATGCGGCGCTGCACTGGGTCAAGCCGCCGGAAAAAGTCATCGAGTGTGTAGCAAAGTGTCTTCGTCCCGGCGGCCGATTCGTCGCTGAGTTCGGCGGCAAAGGGAACGTGCAGTGCGTCTTTGACGCCGCGGAAGCGGCAGGGCGGGAACTAACCGGCCATGAAGTGCGAAACGTCAATTATTTCCCCTCGGTCGCAGAATATTCGCCGATCTTGGAGAGCCGCGGCCTGGAAGTCCGGCAGGCGTGGCTGTTTGACCGTCCCACGAAGCTTGAAGATGGCGAAAACGGTCTGCGGAATTGGCTCACCATGTTCGGAGAAAAGACTTTTGGCGCCATGCCAGACGATGTCCGCGCGCAATGGATCGAGCGCACGCAACAGAAGGCTCGCGCCAGCCTTTTCCGTGATGGGAGTTGGTATGCTGATTACCGTCGTCTGCGCATTCTAGCCGTTCGAACGTGAATGGCCTGGGCACTTCGAGAAGCGTCATAGAGGCGTAAAGTCAACAGTCGACTATCGTCCCTTCCAAGGAAGCGAAGAAAGGTCCACGTTCCCGCCGGAAAAGATCACGCCGAGTTTCTGGGCGTCGCCGTCGGCGCGTCTTGGCAGATTCAAGGAAGCAACGACACCTGGCCTGAGCAAAGGGGCAATGGCGACGGCGCTCGATGGCTCAATGATGATTTTCATGCGTTCCCAAATCAGCCGCGCCGCCGAAATAATCTCTTCTTCGCTGACGAGGAGGATGCGATCCACGTGACGCCGCAGGATGGCAAACGTTCGCGCCGAGAGAGAGGCGCGCAGGCCGTCGGCGATGGTGTCGCTGGAGTCCTGCGATTGCAGCGTACCCGTGGTCAGGGAGCGGTAGGCGTCATCCGCGCGTTCGGGCTCGCAGCCGAATACGCGGACATCGGGACGAATCCCTTTGGCGCCGAGGCAAGTCCCGCTGAGCAATCCGCCGCCACTGACCGGGGCAAACACTGCATCCAAGTTGCCGAGATCTTCCAGCAACTCCTTTGCAGCGGTGGCTTGTCCAGCGATGATGCGGTCGTCGTCATAGGGATGCACCAGATAGGCGCCGGTTTCCGCCTGGACACGATCGCAAGTTGCTTTTCGCGCCGCGACCGAAGGCTCGCAGAAAATAACTTTTCCGCCGTAACCCTCGATGGCTTTGGCTTTCACGGCGGGCGCATTTTTTGGCATGACGATCCAGGCGGGAACTCCGCGCCATGCGGCGGCACAAGCCACGGCGGCGCCATGGTTGCCGCTCGACTGGGTGACGATGCCCCGCGCTACTTCTTTATCCGTAAGGGAAAGAATTGCATTGGAGGCCCCGCGGATCTTGAATGACCCGGTTTTTTGCAGGTTTTCACACTTGAAGAACAGCTGCGCTCCAATCATGGCGTTCATGGAAGTGGAAGTCAGCACAGGCGTGCGGTGGATTCTGGGGGAGATAAGCGCGTGTGCAGCGAGGATGGCCTCCCAAGTGGGTGGCTGGTAGTTGACAGATTCAACGGATGGAGCTGTGCTCATAAGGCTCACTTTGGGGCTCGGAAACGCCTACCCAGCCCTTGACGATTAGCGTGCCCTTTATAAGCCGTCATTCGATGCTGTGAAAGAGGCATTATGGCACCCTGCTAGTGGTTCCGTCCGAGCGGATGTTCCGCACGCGCATACATTTCATACGGGTACTGGTATCACTTGGCTATGCCAGGTTTGGTACTTGACCGCGCGGGCGGCTCTGCTACGCTTGAGGCACCTCTCCACTAAAATTCGCGAGTGCCTGCGCCGGAGTTTTCCTCGCGCGGGGAGGACGAAATGAAAGTTACCGAACGTCGGCAACTGGCCCGCCTCAGCCTTCGGACGCCCCTGCGTTTCCGAGCCCTCGGCGTAGCTTCGGACAAGACCGAACATTTTACGGAAGCTTTGAACGTCTCGCGTGGCGGGTTCTTCTTTGCATCATCGGCGCCCCTGCAGGTGGGGATGCCCATCGAAGCGACCCTGCGCATGCCCGCGGAAGTGACCGGGAATTCCGCCCAGGAGATGCGCTGCACCGCGCGCGTCGTGCATGTGCGCAACGAGCCTTACGGAGACGGGCGCATCGGCTTCGGCGCCGAAATCGAGAAATTCCAAGCCGTTCCTGCTCCTGCCCAAGACCGCTGGGCCGTCTGAAGTAGTTGTCAGTCCTCAGTTTTCAGTAATCAGTCCAAAGACCCGAAGTTGAAGGGAGATTCCTCCGCTCCGGGACGGCAAAAAGCGCTGTCCCTCCGGTCGGAATGACAAAAGGGAGCGTTGGATGATGACTCTCGCGTTGGGTAGAGGCTAGGGTTTGGCGGATGGAACGGTGAAGGTGGTTTTCGCGCTGCCGACATTTTCGAAGCGGTCGTAGGCGCGCACTGCGATCGTATGTTCGCCGGGCGCCAAGACCGGCAGGCCGAAATTATACTGCTCGACAAGCGCGTCGCTGATGCCCGCGCTCGGGGCCACCAGAATCCACTCGCCGCCGTCCAAGCTATACTGCGCGCGCTCGATCGAAGAAGACGCATCGCGTGCAATGAACTGAATCATGCGCACATCGGCCGTGTTCTTGCTGCTTTGGATCATGCCAAACGTTGCCTTCAATTCGTCGACCACCGGTGGCGTATTATCCACTTCGAAGCGCTCGCTTTCGCGTTCGGTTTTGAGGGTGAGGGCGGGGGGATTCGAGGGCGCGTCGGTGGCGACAATCTTCAAGTAGTAGGCGCCATCCGGCAGCGTAGTGGTGTCCCACGAATAGAATTTCTGCTCCAGGTTGTCCTTCAATAATTTCCATTCGTGCTCGTTTTCGCCGCGAAAGTAAACGGAGTAGCGCATTTCGTCGTCATTGTCGTCATGGGCGGTCCACACAACTGTCTGATAGCCCTTCTGCAATGTGCCTTGGGGCGGCTGTTCGAATCGCGGCGGCACACTGCTCTGCGTGATCGTCAGGCCGGAAACATTTGGCGCTTGAGGCATCTTGAGTGTCACAGGCGTGGGCTGGCCCGACAAAATGCCGGATTGGCTCTGCGCGCGCACGCCGGGATCCTGAAGCGCGATTCCATCGATAACCGGCGCGACGTTGCGCGGTAGATAGGCCAGGCTGACCCAGTCGATGCCATCGCCCGGACGTCCATCGTGAATCACGGCCTTCCATTGCACGAACCGCGCTGACGGCGATTCCGTCGCGGCACCTGATTTCGTATACGGGCCGTACCAGCGGGACCACTCGCGGCCGGGGTCTTCCGTATTTCCCGAGCGCACAAAAAATTCCACTCGCGGATCATTCGGCCGCGCTGAAGATTTTGCTGCTGCAGCCGGCGCAGGGCTCCACCACTCGATGCGGCCCCACTTTGAGAAAAGTTGGGCGTCGAACGAGCGGGACTCAAACGTGCCTTCGGCTTCGTACTCGGGGCCGACGGAATAAACCTTTCCGGGATTGGCGGTGCAAAGAAAAATCTTGCCCGCGGAGTTGCGCGCGATGCCGGTGATTTGCGCCGAGCCGGACTTGGCGAGATGGGCGAAGACGCCGTGTCCATCGACGGCCAGCAGAGCGCCGCTGTTTCCAGATCCTGCGAGCAGCCGTCCGTCGGAGGCGAGGCCGAGAGCGTAAACAACATCCTCGCGCGAAGACCAAAGCTCTTCCGGGGCGCCGTCGGGGCTTATGCGGTAGATGCTGCTGGAGAGAAGTGGAGGAAATGGGACGAAGGGTTGTTGGGGCTGAACCTGGCCGCCAGTGATTATGCCGCCGCTGGTGATCGTCGTCGTGCCTTGCGGTGTGGTGATGATTGTGGAGGGAGCTTGGCCGGTACGCTGCTTCTCGCCAATCGCGGAAACGTAGATGGTGCCATCGGCGGCGACAGCGAGCGAAGTGACTTCGCGCTTGGAAGTTTCGTAGAGGACGAAGCCCTCGGCTTTCGCAGCGGCGGAGTCCTTGGACTCTTTGCCCGACGTCTTCGAGGAACTCTTAGAGATGCGCAAGATGCGGCCGCTGGGTTCCGTGCCCGCGATGAGATTCCCATTTGAATCGAAAGCCAAAACGCGAATATGAGCTTCGTCGCTGGAATAAAAAAGTTCACCTTTGCCATCGGGCGCGACGGCGAAGACCTGTCCTTTGTCACCGGTAGCGACATAGAGAGTGCCGTCGGGCGAAAAGGCGAGGTCCCAGATGTATTTCGTTTTGGGATCGAAGAAGACGGATTTTTCTCCGGATGCTGAAACTTTGTAAATCTTGCCGTCGGGAGAAGTGCCGACATAGAGAATGCCTTTGGCGTCAAAAGCGATTGCTTGTGCGGAGAGGTCCGTGGAATCGAAGACCACGCTAGGTTTGCCGTTCGAATCGAAGCGAAATACTTTCGCAGGCGAACCACCCGCTGCGTAGAGCACGCCCTTGGGATCGAGGCGTACGGACCAAAGATAAGAAGCGTCAGCGTCTGCAAGCAAAGTGAACTTGGGCGCAAGTTCGAGGCGGCCGTCACTGCGAACCGCCACACCATGCGCGCTGCCCTTGAGAAATTCTTCGTAGGTGGACTGGCGCCAGCGGCGAGTATGTTCGGCCAGGGAAGGAGAGAGGCAAAGGAAGTAAAGGAAGCTAATGAGGTAAAGGATTCGGAAGAAGCCTGCTCGAAATGACGACTTGCGCATTATGGTTTTCACCGGATTTGCAGATTCAGGGAGATGACGCCGGAGACGGGGCCTCCCAGCGGGATGGAAGCTTCACTGGCCAACGATTCGCGCAGCACCTGGACGCTGCCGGGAGTGGGGCGGCCGTCGACGACGTTGATTTGCGAAAGTGGAATGTTCGGCAGCTCCTTGTCGTCCCAAAGAAGCGTGGGGGCGGGAACGAATAGGCCGACGTAGAGGCGGTCGTTGCGGCGCTCGCGATTGAGGAATGCGATGAGTTGATCTAACCCGTTGGGACCGCTGCCGGCACCGGCGAAGGCGAATCCGCGCGACGCACGATTGAGCAGATCGGCGTCGCCGACCAGAAGGCGCAGCGTGGTGCCGCGTGCGGCCTGTTCCGGGACGCGCACGGTGGTCTCTTCCACGCGTGCAGCGCCGCGATACGGCCGGAGCAGAATACGGACGCGAAGAGTCTCGCCAGGAGCAGCTTCTCCTTTTTCGAGCCATGCGCTTTCAATGGTGAACGATTTGCGGCCAGGAACGCTTTCGACTCGAAGGTTGATGCGATCCACCTTGGCACGTTCGAAAGTATTGGCGAACAAGCGCCCAAAAACATTTTGCATCGTCAAGGCGATGGGAAGGCCATCAGGAGAAAAGGAGTCGCCTGGAGCAAAAGTGTTTTCAATCTGAACCGGCGCGTGGCCTTGCAGGCGAATCTCGCCGGAAAGATGGAGCGTGGTGCCTTCGCCGTACAGAGAATTCTGCGTGAGGCCGTTGAAGGTGGTAAGCGCGACGAGCAGCGGCGTGAGCTTCGGATGATTGATAACTTCGAAATGGAGAGTTTTTTGCTTGGCCGGTTCGCTGCCAGAGACGAGCAGGGTCAGATCCAGAGGAATCATCGCGGGAGGCGGACCTAACTTGCCAGTGACCGCGGTGAGATGATCGCCGGTGATGGTGCCGATGGAGCCGCCGACGTTGACGATTTTCGTGGAAGCAAGATCGGAAGAGAGTGTGGTGACTACGCGGGTGCGCGCCATGGGGATCTGAACGTCCCCGAGACTCAGAAACGGATGACCACAGAGATAGACGCGATCAGCTTGCACGGCCGTCACCGTACAAGCGGAGTTGATGGAGGCATCGCCTTGAACGAGAACCATGCCGGCCATGTCACCAGCCACGAGCTTTCCATCGTCGGGGCGCGCCGGTGCAGTTCCGCCTTGGGCCGCGACGAAGCCGTAGCCTTGCAGTTGATTTGCGAATTGCTGCAGCGCGGCCGGCTGGAAGCCGGAGAAAACCAGCGGCGTCTCGATAGGTTCGAGCGCGGAGCCGGAAGGCAATCCCGTTCGGGTTGAGGCTTCGCTGGGAAGGCCGAGCTGCTGTGTGGCCGCCTGCGCTGAGGCAGGTTGGGACGGCGGATTCAATACATCCTGAATCGGCGTAACGCCGGCGATGGGCTCTTTGGTGAAGATGCCCAGTTTCAGTGACAGCGCCCCGGCGAGCTTGCCATCCAGATAGACCGGGCTGCCGCTCATTCCCGCGACTACGCCAGTGTGCTCGACTTTCGGGCCTTTCAGTTGCACAAGGATGATGGATTGTTTGGGGCCGAGAAAATTGTCCAGCACGCCGATGACTTCGAGGTCGAACTTTTCCACTTGATCGCCGGCAAAGATCGTATAGGCGTACCCCTGCATGCCCGCGCGCACCTGGCTGAAGGGAAGGAGCTCGTTCGATTCTTGGGCGTAAGCGGCGCCGGCACCTAGGCACAAAGCAACGGGGAACGCTAAGAGTGCGAAGATTAGAGTGCAGCGAGAGTTCAACAGATGAGGCCGGGCCGTTCGCATGAATCGCTAATGATACGCGGCACAGTACCGCGAATCAATCAAACGTAAGATGCTCAAAAGATGGGACGAGTTAGCTAGACGTACTGGAGCCATTGTGCACGAAGACACTCCGGTGTATGTTACAAGTCAGCTAAAGATTTTTCGGGAAAGCATGCCTTGCATTCGGTACCCGGCTCCCCTGCAGGCACACCCTACGCCGGGCTTGGCCTCGCCCGGAGGGGGAAACCACAACGGGAGAAACCACTCGTATGAAAGCTCTCGCTGCCTTCTGGCTGCGCTTTCTGATGCTTACTGGGTTCGTGATGGTCGCTGGATCGATATTCGTCCGTGGGCAGTCCTCCGGAATTAAGGTTGTGAATTTGATTCCCGCGAGCCTCAGCGGAGAGGCCAATCAAGACAGTGAGCCTTTCCTTGCCGTTCAGGCTGTCAATCCCCAGATCATGGTGGCCTCGGCGTTCACACCGAATCCTTTTTCCGCTAATGGAAATGCGCCCGTCTACATTTCCGAGGACGGGGGCAACACGTGGGTGCTAAGCGCCATCACTCCCGTCCCGCGAATGACTTGCGACATCACGCACGCCATGCCCACGGGAGAGAACCATCCCCGCGGCGACCTGCACGCCGGGACGCTGGCTTGCGCGTCATCCATCACGCTTAACGAATCGGAATCCAACGATGTTTCCGCCAGCGCTGTCATGAACGTGCAGTCTACGCGCACCAACGTGGATCAGCCGTTCGTGCGCGCCTTGGGCATTTCCAGTAGCGACCATATCTACGTGGGCTTGAATGATTTCAACCAACCCAACGGTCACACCGCAACGGTGGATGTATCCGTGGATGGCGGGGCGACATATAAATCCATTCCGATCGAGAAGAGAAAAACCTCGGGACAGGATGGCCCCTCGGTTCGCCCGGCGGTCGCTGGCGACAATACCGTCTACGCAGCCTTCTTTGGCTGGCGAAAATTCAACGGCACAGTCGCGACGAGCGACGTCGTCGTTGTCCGCGACGATGCTGGAGGAATTGGTCCCCTTCCATTTCAAGCTTTGAAAGACCCATCGGACAAATTGCCGGGGCGGCTGGTAGTCCAGCGCGTATCCATCCCGTGGTCAAATGCGCCGACCTTGGGGCAGGAGCGCATCGGTTCGACTCTTTCCATAGCCGTGGATCCGAATAACAGTTCCACGGTTTATGTCGGCTGGGCGGACCACGGGAGCAAAGGCGATATCTATACGCTCCATGTGCGGCGTTCCACAGACCGGGGAGTAACCTGGTCCAAGTCTGACCTGCCTCACACAACGATCAGAGACGCCACGAACATCGCGCTGGCGGTGGCCGGCAATGGCACAATTGGCCTCCTTTACCAGCAACTTTCTAGCGGCCGGTGGGTTACACATATTGTGCAGTCGCGTGATGCTTTCGCGACCATAGAGGACGTCATTCTCGCGACTGTTCCGGCGAATGTGCCCGCGCAGCAGTTCTTGCCGTATCTGGGGGACTACGACTACTTACTGGCGGTCGGCAATGAGTTCCGCGGAGTTTTTTGCGCCAACAACACGCCGGATCTCGCGAATTTTCCACAAGGAGTGACGTACCAGCGAGCCGCAGACTTCGGCAAGAAAACTCTCACGGACGGCTCCGGCAATCCTGTAGCAATTTCCATTGATCCGTTCTACTTCAGTGTTCCGGTGAAACCGTGAATCGCGTTATCACCATGGCGCGAGAGAAGGAGATGCGCATGAATACTTCGAGATTGTTCCTTGTGGGAATTCTGTGCGTGAACCTGATGGGTACAACGGCGCTGTCGCAGGCGCCAAGCAATCAGGCGGCGCTCGCCAAACAATCCAGCATCGTCTTTGCAGGTACAGTCAGCCAGCTAGGAGCCACCTCCTTTGCGGGTGTGCCGAAATCAGCTCAAACGATTGTGGTTCGCGTTGACAGTGTGTTGAAAAAGCCGCCGGCAGTTTCGCTGAAGAAGGGCGATAACGTCACTGTTGAGGTAAAAGACCCTTCGGCTTTTCGAGACGGAACGCAGGCCACATTCTATACGGACGGCTGGATTTTTGGCTCTGGCGTCGCCGTAAAGGAACTGGGCCATGAGATCCCGCCCAGCGGCGGGGCAGCAAATAAGGCGGCCGGTGCTGGTGAAAAGCCGCATCCACAAGGTCCAGAGCAAATCAGCGATCAAGACCTGCAGAACCGGCTAAACTCCGCGGACTTCGTGGTCATCGGGCGCGTCACAGAAGTTCGTCGGTGGACTGTGCCCAAGTACGCTACTCCTCCTCGCGTCTCCGAACACGATCCGGACTGGCACGAAGCCATCGTCGAGGTGCAGTCCGTCCTCAAGGGCGGGCAGGTCAAAGGGAACAAGGTCGTCGTGCGGTTTCCAGGGCGCAATGATGTGGCTTGGGTACACTCACCCAAGTTCGAGAAGAATCAGCAGGGCATCTTCTGCCTGAATAAAGATCAGGCTTCCGGCGTAGCCACCGAGAAGGTGGGAGGCCGCCAGGTGACCGTGTACACGTGCCTCGGACATGGTGATTCGCTTCCCATGTCGGACGCACCCCGCGTCCGCTCTCTGCTCAAGAACTAAAATCATAGTCTGCGGAAAAGTGCTCGACTTTCCCGTCTTGGCTATTGCTCATGGGAAGCAGTTTGTTCGCAGACGGTCTGCTGCGGGCGTGCTAGTCGTGGTGGTGCATGGCGAAGACTTTGTCGAGCGAGTCTTCGTATGGATAGATGTGGACCATCCAGCCGAAAATGACCGGCTGGAAGCGGCCATTCGCAGAATCGCAGGCATCCTGCGTGGCGATCGAACCCCTTAAGCCGAACTTCGTCCAATCCGCGTTCCGGAACTGCCCCTTTTGCGGCATGCAGAGGTTGGTGTGCAAATGCCACATGGCCACGCTCAGCGGAACGCGCGCGTTGAGCTGATCTTCCGTCGCGCGGTTGGGCATGGTGTACATGGCGCCTACGAGTTCGTAGCCATCGGAAGTTTTCCTGTAGAGCAGGGAAGTCGGGCGCGCCGGATCGAAAGTGAACGCTTCGAGGAAGCCGTTCACATAATTCGTGAAGTGATATTCCGGCTGCGGCAGATTCGGCAGGAAGATCTTGTAACCGTCGCTCAAAGCGACATGATAATCCTTGTATTTCTCGATGCCGGCGCGAAGCTGCGTGACGATCTCGTTGGCTCGCGCGGTGTCTTCGGGAGTTTGCGGACGCATTGCCGTCATATGCATGTGCAGGCTGTGCGCGTCCATGTGGCCAGGAGTCATGTCGTGAACAGCGTGCGCTTCGTTGGCCTTGGCGTCGTCCATATCCATGCCGGACATTTTGCCGTGGTCCATCGGATGCGATTCCTGCGCCTGCGAACTGAATGATTGCTGGGCCTGCGGCAGTGTGGCCGCAGGCGCGTGATGGCCCGGAATGGCGGCAAGAAGGACGCTTACCAAAAAGAGTGCGCCAAATAGGATGCCGGCTCTGGTGGCGAAATGAATGAACGTACTGCGCGCGGACATGACAATTCTCCTCACCCAATAATACGCATCGCGAAGCTGCTAAGTTTCAGCGCGCGGTACAGGGCGTGCCCCGCAAAAAACTGGCCGCTGGTACAGGAGGTAAAGGATATAAATGAGATAAAGGAAGCAAAGGACAATGTGGATGCGCGAAGGTCGATGAGCTGAGCGCGAAATGGAGATAGGTGGCGTGTTAAAATCTTTGCGTGAAAAAAGAAACCATTCAGCCTGCGAAGTACCTCACTGGCGGGCTGGACCTGCCAGGCGACAAATCTGTTTCCCACCGGTACGCCATGCTCGCGGCGCTGGCCGAAGGCACCAGCCAATTGCGTCATTTTTCCGCCGCCGCAGACTGCCACAGCACGCTCGCCTGCATGAGGGCGCTGGGTGCCGAAGTCAAAACCGACAAGGACACGGTTCGCGTGACCGGCCGCGGGCTGGCCGGTTTGAAGAGCAGTTGGCGCGCGCTCGACGCCCGAAATTCCGGGACCACCATGCGCTTGCTGTCTGGAATTTTGGTCGGGCAGCAATTTTCCTCGAAGCTCACCGGCGACAGTTCGCTGCAGAAGAGGCCCATGAAGCGAGTCATCGGCCCATTGCGGGAAATGGGTGCGGACATTCGGGCGCGCGACGATAATTTTGCTCCGCTGGAAATTCGCGGCGCCCGTCTCAAGGCCATCGATTACAAAATGCCCATGGCCAGCGCGCAGGTAAAATCCGCAGTTTTGCTGGCCGGACTTTTTGCGGACGGCGTGACCAGCGTGACCGAGCCCGCGCGCACGCGGGATCACACCGAGTTGGCCCTCGAAGAATTTGGCGCGTCGATCGAAAAAGACGGCCGGGTGATTCGGATTCACGCCCTCGCCAGAACAAATGGCGGCGGCAAGCTTCTTGCTAAATCCCTCGATGTGCCGGGAGATTTGTCTTCCGCGGTATTTTTTATCGCTGCAGCATCTCTATTTCCCGATTCGAACGTGCTGATTCACAATGTCGGCTTGAATCCCACGCGCACCGCCATTCTGGACGTCTTTGCTTCCATGGGCGCCTCGATCCAAATCCTTGGGCTCAAGAGCGCCCACGGCGAAATCGTCGGCGACCTGTCAGTGAAAGGGGCTTCGTTGAAGGGCGGCGTGATCGCAGGCGAACAGATTCCGCTGGTGATTGACGAATTGCCAATGCTCGCTGCCCTCGGCCCATACACCGAAGAGGGCATCGAAGTTCGCGACGCCGCCGAATTGCGCATAAAAGAAAGCGACCGCATCTCCGCGCTTGCGGAAAATCTCCGCCGCATGGGCGCGTCCGTGGAGGAACGGCCAGATGGCTTGAAAGTGCTGGGCCGCAGCGCCGGAAAACTACGTGGTGCAGAAATCGAACCGCGCGGTGACCACCGCATCGCCATGGCGTTTGCCGTGGCGGGCCTGGCGGCCGAGGGAAATACCGTAATTCGCGACGCGGATTGCGCCGGAGTTTCGTTCCCAACTTTCTTCCACGAATTAAACCGGCTCGCGGAGCGTTAAGGTAAATACCCGATACTGAATTCAGGTATTTTTTCTCCCCATTTTTATTTACCGTTCACACATGCGGCGCTAGTCTTGGCCGGTCGTGCAGCACGTCATTCCCAGCCCGTTCGCGGGCGCTGGCCGTAGCCGGTAGCGTCCGAAGCGCAAGTCATCTCAATCACGGAGCGAAATCATGAAGGTAAATCGCCGCGAGTTGCTGAAGAGTGCCGCGTTTGTTTCTGGCGCCGCGTTGGTTGGCGCGTCCTGGCCTGCGAGCAAGAAACTATTTGCGCAAGACGTCCTTCTGAATCTGCCGGTTCTGCCGAGTCCGCAAAATTCGGGCATCGAACACATCGTCGTAGTAATGATGGAGAACCGAAGTTTCGACCATTTTCTCGGATGGCTGCCGAATGCGGACGGCAAGCAAGCTGGATTGACTTACGTGGACAGCGCCGGCGTGAGCCACGCGACTCATTCGCTTTCGGGTGACTACACGGGCTGCCCCCATCCCGATCCGGACCATTCGTACGAAGGCGCTCGCGTCGAGTACGACAACGGTTTGATGGATGGCTTCCTGCGCGCTGGCAGCAACGATGTTTATTCCATCGGTTATTACGGCGAACAGGACATCCCGTTTTACGCAGCGCTGGCCCGTAATTACACCACCTGCGATCGTTATTTCGCTTCGATCCTTGGCCCGACATTCCCAAACCGGCTATTTCAGCACGCCGCGCAAACCGACCGCTTGAAGAACAGCACCAACAACACTTCGCTCCCGACGATTTGGGATAGTCTCGCCACTGCCGGAGTGAGCGCGAATTATTTTTATTCCAATGTCCCGTTCGTGGCCCTGTGGGGCACGAAGTATCTGGGCATTTCGCGCCTTTATCCGGAATTTCTCGCGGCTGCTGCCACCGGGACGCTCCCCGCTGTTTCCTTCGTCGATCCCAGATACACCGTGCTCGACGACGGCACAGGAAATGACGATCATCCTCACGCCGACATCCGCGAAGGAGATTTGTTCCTCTATCAAACTCTCCAAGCTGTGGCCAACGGACCGAAGTGGGCCAACACCGTGTTCATCGTAAACTTCGACGAATGGGGCGGCTTTTTCGAGCATATCGCGCCGCCACGGGCCACTGCTCCCAACCTGGTGGATCCCGATCTCGTGAAAGGCAAAGCGCTCCTCGGATGCCGCGTGCCCACGGTTGTCGCGTCGCCATTCAGCCGGGGGAATCCGTTTGACCCAAGAGTCAGCGCGCCGGTGTTCGACCATACTTCAGTTTTGAAGCTGATTGAGTGGCGCTGGGGGCTTGCGCCTTTGACCGCGCGCGACGCCAGCAGCGACGTGGCTAATCTTGCTTACGCGTTGAACTTCAAAGAGCCGGACGCTTCCGTTCCATACTTGCCGCAGCCACAAGCGCCGCTCGTTGCGGCGCCCTGCCTTGCCAATCTCGGCGGCGGAATTCTGAGCACTGGTTCGACGTCCACGCCGACTAGCGAATGGCAGACGCTGAGCAGTCAGGCCGCAGCGCTGGGATTCACCGTGAATTGACGCGTCCGGAGCGAGAGCGGGTCGACCAGAACTGCGCAAGTCCTGCGCTGCAGGCGGGCTCAGTTTTCTTCTGAGTCTCCGGGGGCCGGAGGCGCCTTCGGGCGCGGCGGCTTCGGCGGGGGGGGAATATCGGAGCTCGTCCTGCGCAGCGAAATCGAACCATAAGTAGTCTTCAAAATAATTTTCGGCCCGCGCCCGTTCCCATACTTTCCTTCCAGGTGCGCATCCTTCGACCCTGTCCCCGGAGTCAGTTTCAGCGAATCCGCCTGGAACTCGCTGTCAATATCTCCGGAATGGCAATCGGCGACAATGTCGAAACTTGAGGACTCCGGCAGGCTCACCGTAATTCCCGCGGACGAATTGTTGATCTCGATGTCGTCTTTCGGCGGTGTCGAAAAGCGAACCTCCACGTTGCCTCTGCGATTGTCGATTTTGACCTTGCCGCCGGCGTTCTCCAGAGTGATATCGTCCTGCGTGCGCACGCTGAGGTTGCCGGGCGCGTCGAAGATTTCAAGCCTGCCCGGGCTGGCTTCCATATGGCCGGCCAGTTGCGACAGCGTCAGATCGGTGTGCTGCGAAATGAAGCGCACACCCTTCGCAACTTTGTCCGCGCGGATAGGCCCGTAGAATTCTCCATCGACCGTCAGCCCACCCGTGGCGCCAGATACGCTGATCTCCCCGCCGTGGCCGGAAACCTTCACGTTGCCCTTGATGTCGGAAACCTTGATTCCGCCTTTGCGGGTTTCGATGCTGACGTCTCCACCGGTGTCGCGAATCTCGATGTCGCCATTGCCGTTCGTCACGCTGACAGGTTTGGCCATATCAGCGACGGTGATGTCGCCCTTGTCGTTTCGGATCGTCAGCGTCGCCCTCTTTGGCACTGCAACATCTAGAGTGATGCTCATTCGCGAATCGCTCGCGCCGGTCCCCGTCGGACGGATCTCGTAGCCGTCGCCATTCTGAACGATCTCGACGCCAACTTTATCGGCAGCTTTCTGGGCGTCGCTCTCATTCCAGGCTTTGGCATTCTTCATGCCGGAGATGCGAATCTGCGCGTCGTCCGAAGGATGTACGCTGATGTCGCCGTGGCCGTTGCGTATGGTGATGCGCGCATCTACGGGAACGGTCTTGGTTGGAACCTCCAAGTCGAAGTCAAAATTGTTTCCCCAATTCCCAAAGTGAGGCGGAAGTTCTTTCCTTCCGACATCTATGGCCACAACGATGCCAAGCAGCGATAGCAGCCCCAGCACAAGAAAAACTTCGCCCGGAGTAATCCTGGCCGCTCCCGGCTCTCCAGCCCGGCTCGCAGCCATGCGCTCATACAATTTGATCGCGCCCCAAAAAATCAGTATCAGCGGCCACCAGTGCCCAATCACCATGAAGACGTCGAGTCCCTGGTAGTTGTGCAGGAGCAAGAGCAATCCAACAAAGAGCAAGAGAAGTCCGGGAAAAAATGAGCTGCCACGTCGTGGAGGATTCGCCATACGTCCTATTGCCCTTGTCCCGGACCGGGGAATTGATTTTGGGGAACAGTGGGCACTGAGCCGGGCGCTGGCGGCGGAACCGCGCCGGACACGTGACCTTCAGCCGACGAAGCCGCAGCGGCCAGGCTGAAAGCACCAATGACGATGAGAATCACCGGATAGGTATTCCAGATCGAAAAATTATCACCGCGCATCTCGCCGAGCAGCAAAAGCACGCCGACGGTGATGATGATCGCCGGGCCAATCAGCCCGCGAATCGTGCAGCGGCGGCACGAGCATCGGATGCGGTCACTCATCGAAAAATTTCTCCTAAGGGCGGCGGTCCAGCCGGTTGCGCATCATCCAAATCCCCGCGGCGATCAAAAGTGCCGGCCAAAAAAACTGCGAAATCCGGTACCACGGAAACCAATCAAACTTGCTTAGCAACAGGAGGACGCCGAGGGCGATCAAAATCACGGGGCCGACCGGACGATTGGTGCTCCAAGCTTCCAATGGGTCAGCGCTTGCCGCTCCCACTCGTTTCGCTTCCGCAGTGCGCATCGAGTCGAATGCCATGTAGAAGATAAATCCGGCGAGCAGAATCCCGAATACCGCCTTCAGGCTGTCGTCCATATTGCTGCTCAAGCCGAAGATGAACGTGGCGAAAACAACCAGATGAACCAGCGCCTTGTTGTATTGGCCGTTGTAGACCGCGCCGAGGCCGGGAAACACAAACCCCAGGGCAAATGCGAGGCCTGGACTGCTGGAGGAGCGAGTCGGAAGGGGCGGAGGCAACGCGCCCGACGCGGCAGGGACACTCGCCGTGCCAGCGGGACTCGCGCCAGCAATGCCCACGATGCCCGCCAGGCATTCTTCGCAGTAGAGAACGTCACGCACGGGACGCACGCACGTTGAGCACATGGCCTTGCCGCAATTCCTACAGTAGCCCACCGCGTCCACATCGGAATGGACGGCACACTTCATGGCGTTCTCCTCTTACCAATCGAGCCGTTCAGAACGGGGAATTGCGCTGCAAAAATCCTCAGATTCCGGCCGACTTCGTCGGCACGGTTCTGCTGTTTTGGCGCGGACGGATTCGTGTTGTCGGTGCGGCCCGGTTGTTTGTCGGGAGAATTCTTCGGTGCCGATTGCTCCCTGGTAGGGGGATTTTGGTCATTCTCATTCAGGCGCGTTTGAATCTCATAGACGACTCGCAAGTCGCTGACGAACTTCACGCTGTGAGCATAGACGAGATGTACCTGGCGGTTGGTGTTGCGATAAATCGTGGCGGGGCGAAGATCCGCCAGCTTTGGCTTGCTGAAAGAGAATCCGGAAGCCGTAAGAATCACGAGGAACGTCGCGGCCACCGACGCCATGCTGTACACAAACCGCGGCGATTGCAGGCTCCTCAGCCAGCGCCTCAAATTCCGCCAGCTGGGGGCGCCCAGCGTTGCCGTCAAGATCGCGTCCTCGAGCTGCGCTGGCGCTTCCACCGGTTCCAGCGCGTACAGTCCGCCCAGGGCGTGCGCGACTCCCGCGACCAGCGGCGCGCACTTCTCGCAAGTATTCACATGGTGGTTAAAGGCGGATTGCTCGACGGGTTGAAGGAGTCCGTCCAGGTAATCGCTCAGGCGCGCTTCGGTTTGTTCGCAAGTCCAGTTCATAAAATGCTCTTCGCTCGCCTCGAAAATCCAGTCGTGCTCACGATGGCCGCACTCCCATCTGCTGCAGGATGCGCGCAAGTTCGATGCGTCCGCGATTGATTCTTGATTTTACCGTTCCTTCCGGTACCTGCAAAACCTGTTGAATCTCGCTATACTCCAATTGCTGCAGGTCGCGCAAGATCACCGCCTCCCGCAATTCCGGCGAGAGCCGCGTCAGCGCCGACTGCACTTGCCCGCTCAATTCTCCCAGCAGCGCCTGCTCATCCGGACGCCGTCCCGCGGATTCTTTGTTTTCCACCACCGGCATCTTGTCGTCCAGCGAATCCGTAACGCGATCTCTCTTGGTTCTACGATAATGGTCGATCAACAGGTTGCGCGTCACGCTGGTCATCCAAGTTGCGAATCCGCCATGGGCTGAACGATAGCTTCCCAACGTCCGGTACACTCGAAGGAAAACATCCTGCGACAAGTCCTGGGATTCCGTTCGGTTTCCCGTGAACCGGTAGCAAATGTTAAAGATGCGTCTGCTGTGACGACGCACAAGTTCCTCCCAGGCCGACCCGTCGCCCTGGAGGCATTGCTGGACCAGTTGGGCATCCTGCTCCAACGTATCATCAGCCTCATAACCTGCTACGGTGCAAGGCGTGTCTGCGAGTCGGCCACTCTCTCCATGGCCGTCTGGCAGCCCATCTTGGCCTGCCAACTATGGAACGTAAAATGCTCCCGAAATGTTCCCCGCGGGATCAGTCCCTGACTCCCGACCGTTCTGTCCGGCATCTTACTCAGCAACCTCGCAAGACACAAGGGAATCAATGAGATGGGCGAATTCTGGCTTCAATTGGACCCGTGTCCGCGCCGGCGGATTGCCACCCCTGACTCCCCGTTTGACCCGTGCCGGTGATTCCCTCGGGCTCGCAAGCGAGGTCGCCCTCCGCACCGTAGAGGAAGCCGCGGACTGGATAGCCACGAAATTAAGGGTGCCTTGAAGGAAGACCGGTCAACACAACTTGACGGCTGTGCCTGCTCCCGCTAGGCTGGCCAACGCATGCAAACATCGTCGAGGAAACTTCTTGTCGTCCTGATCGTCCTGATTACTCTCGGATTCGCGATTTATCGTTCCAGCGGGATGATGCATCTCGGGGATTTCAGCGGGGCAAAACTGTGGATAGCCATTCGCAATGCGGATCCTTTGCTCTTGATCCTTTCGCTTGTCGCGATCTACTCCTGCTACGCGCTGCGCTCGCTCAGGTGGAAGGCTTTCCAGCGAAATCTGGGTCCCTCGCGTTTCGGACCGATCTACGCAATGACGCTCGCGGGCTTCTCGGCTATTTTCCTTCTCGGCCGCGCCGGTGAGCCGGTGCGCCCACTGCTCCTGGCGCGCAAGGAAAAACTGCCGATTGCGGACTTGTTTGGAATTTATGCGCTTGAACGGCTTTTCGATTTGGGAAGCACCGCCGTTATCGCCGCGGTCGGGTTGCTGCTGTTTCAATCGCGCGGTCACGCGAGCGAGACCGCCGGCAAGCTGGAAACCGCGGCAAGGACGACGGGGTCGCTGCTTTTCGCCGGCGTCGTCGGTGCGATTGCGTTTTTGCTTTATCTGCGGCTCCACGGATCCGCATTGCTCGAGCGCCGCCTGCAGGGATGGGTCGTCGCGCATGGCTGGCGCGGCAAGATTGCGGGAATCGCTCTCGGCTTCTCGCGCGGCGTGCAGGCCATTCGATCCTGGAGCGATCTCGCACTCTCCACGTTTTATTCGGCGGTTCATTGGTTCCTCGTTCTGCTGGTTTACCTCTGGGTATCCCATAGTTTTGGCGGCACACTCACAATCCTCAGTCTGGGAGACGCGATGCTCGTGATGGCATTCACGCTGGTGGGATCTGCGGTACAGTTGCCGGGAGTTGGCGGGGGCTCGCAAGTGGCTTCCTTCCTTGCGTACACCGCAATCTTTGGAGTAGAAAAAGAAGCCGCCGCCGCCGCGTCGATTGTTATGTGGCTGATTACGTTTGCGGCGGTTAGTTTGGCGGGTGTGCCGCTGCTGATTCATGAAGGGCTTTCGCTCGGGAAATTGAAGGAGTTGGCGGAGCACGAAAAAGCAGCCGTGGGCGAAAGCCTTGCCCAGCGAGGAGACTCAGCCCAGTGAAGTGTCCTTTTTGCGCGAACATTGATGACAAGGTGATTGATTCCCGGGAGGGCCGCGTCGGCGACACCATTCGCCGCCGGCGCGAGTGCTTGAAATGCGGCCGCCGGTTTACAACGTACGAACGCATCGACGAAATCCCATACATGGTCATCAAGAAGGACGGGCGGCGCGAGCGCTTCGAGCGGCAAAAGATTTTGCAGGGACTTTTGAAAGCGTGCGAAAAGCGGCCCGTGGCCACGCCGAAACTCGAAGCGATCGTGGATGAAATCGAAAGCGTGGTGCAGGAGTCCACGGAGCGCGAACTGATCACCACGGAAATCGGCGAAATGATCATGCGCGGGCTGAAGAAACTGGATAAGGTCGCCTACGTGCGGTTCGCATCGGTGTACATGGATTTCAAGGACGTGCAGGAATTCATGAGCGAGCTGAAGAATCTGCTGAAGGATCGCGTCAAGAAATAGTTGCTTTTTTCCCGAGGAGTTTCCATGAAGAAATGCGCGGTGATTTTTTCGTGCGCCTTGCTCGTGTTCGTCTGCGTGTTTGCGAAAGAAAACCGCGCGGAGGAGCAAGGGAAAACCGCGGTGCAGGCGAAGAAGAAAACGCCCCCGGCCGAAGCTCCGCTTCCCATGGTGGACAAGGAAAAAATTCGCGCGCACGTGAAATATCTTTCAAGCGACGAGCTGGAGGGGCGGGGAACAGGGCAACGCGGCGGCGACATGGCCGCCGACTATATCGCGAAGCAATTTGCGTCGTACGGGCTGAAGCCAGCGGGGGACAACGGCACTTTTTCCCAGGAAGTGCCCATGGTCGGCGTGAAGACGCTGCCAGACACAACTTTCAAATTCGTGGAGGCGAGCGGAAAATCCTTCGAGGCGAAAAATCTCACCGAGTTTGTGACCAACAACGAGAGCCAGACGGAGACGGCAGACATTGATGCGCCCATCGTGTTTGTGGGCTACGGAATCAGAGCGACGGAGTACGACTGGGACGATTACAAGACTGTCGACCTTAAAGGGAAAGTTGCCCTGCTGTTTGTGAACGAGCCGAGTTCCGACGATCCCGATTTTTTCAAGGGCAAAGCGCTGACGTACTACGGCCGGTGGACTTACAAATTCGAGGAGACCGCGCGACGTGGGGCGGTGGCCACCTTGATCATCCATCGTACGGATCTGGCGAGCTACGGCTGGGACGTGGTGCGCAATTCGTGGGGAACGGAGCGCTCCTACTTGAAGAGGGACGCCACGCCGAAGCTGCAAGCGGCTTCGTGGATTCAACTGGACGTGGCAAAAAGAATCATGGGCACGGTGGGCCTCGATCTCGACAAATTGTTTCAGCGCGCGCAAATGAAGGACTTCAAGCCGCTGCAATTACCGATCCATTTGAAGGCCCACGTGGCGAGCCAGTTGAGACCGTTCGTTTCAAGAAATGTTCTGGCAATCCTGCCAGGGACGGATGCCGCGCTCAGCAAAGAAGCGGTGCTATACACGGCGCACTACGATCACCTGGGAATCGATCCGAGTCTGCCGGGCGACAAAATTTATAATGGCGCGAATGACAATGCGACGGGTTGCGGCATTTTGTTGGAACTGGCCCGCGTGTGGGGGGCCATGCCGGTGGCGGCGCCGCGATCGATTTTATTCGCATCGGTCACCGCGGAAGAGCAGGGGCTGCTCGGGTCGGAATATTTGGGAAAGCATTCGCCGGTACCGCCGGGAAAGATCATGGTGGACTTGAATTTTGACAATGTACCGCCGCTGGGAACACCGGAAGAAGTGGAAGTCAGCGGCGCGGAGCGGACCACGTTTTATCCCGTGGTGCAGGCGACCGCGCAGGATTTTCATCTGGCGATCCGTCCCGATTCGCGGCCGGAGGCTGGACATTATTACCGTTCGGATCATTTCAGTCTGGCGCGCGTGGGGGTGCCGTCGTTTTCGATCAATGAGGGGATGAAGTACGCGGGCCATGACGCGCAATGGGGCGAGGAACAGGCCAAGGATTACACGGCGCACCGCTATCACCAGCCGAGCGACGAGTACAGCCCGGACATGGATTTTACGGGCGACGCGGTCATCGCCCGATTCGCGTTCGTGCTCGGAACGAAGGCGGCATGGCTGCCTACGCTGGCGGGCTGGCTCCCCGGCGACGAATTCGAGGCAGCACGAAAAAAGAGCATTCAATAGGCTAGCATCCATAAATCGCTCGACTCGGGGTACACCTCGTGACAGGAATCCCTTTTTGGATTCCTGGTTAACCATAATCGGGAGCCCTCCCCCCTGTTTTTTGTAAGTGTTGCATCTACAATACTTAACTGAGACTTAGTTGGGGCGTAAGTCTTTTGTTCGCAACACTTGCGGGGAGGTGCATAAGTGTTGCATCTAAAGGACTTAAAGGAATGGTGGGCAGTCCCGAGCCGATCGGGATCTCCGCTCCACGACTGATGTCGAGCTTCGATGATCAGTGGACAGTGGTCAGTGGGGAGCAGAAGAAGGGATGGGGAATGGGAAATCCCTCGGGTTTCCTCGGGACAAGTAGGGGCTAGGCCAAGGAATGGGGCGAGAGGGCGGCGAGCATGTTGAGCGACGCCTTCCGACAGGGCCGGAATCTGGGGTGCCGACCGGCCCGGGATCTTCCCGATAAGATCGGGACAGGTCGATCGGGGCTCAATGCAAGCGATCATGTAAGAGGATAGCACGAAGTAATCAGGATGTTAAGTGTTTTGTAGTGAAGAGTCGAAATTGAGGGTTGAACGGCTATTAGGGCGGGTCGAAGTGTGAAACTAGAAATCAGAAGTCAGAACTCAGAGGGGGAAGGACTGTGGGGACGGGGAATCTGGAGAGAAGGCAGGTAAATGGTTGCTGAGGATGCGATTCGAGTGTCGTATGATCCTGTGCGCGGAGCTAGGGGGCAGATCAAGATCAGAAGGTCGAACAGCGACCCACAATCGATTTAGGATATATCGTCCGGGCCACCAGCCCCCCTACTGTGTCGTACTTGTGGATAACGCTGGAGCGGATCGCACTGGAACGCCCCTCGGCGGGGCTGGCGCGGCTGGCTGAAGAGTCGGCTGCCTATCTGGTTGGTACCCAAGTCCAACCGATTCCAGGCGGAATTCGCGTCCGGGCCAGCGCCCCGAAAGCCGCAAGCCAGCGACCAGGAGAAGCGCCGCGATCCCCACGGCCGACCAAGGTTCCGGCAGAACGGCTGCTAGTTGGAGCGCGGCCAGGAACGCCGCGAGATACAGGGCTACGACGATCCCAGAGCGAGCGCCCACGCATACCACTTTAGCGAACACTCGCCTTGGCTTCCGCTTCGACATTTACGCTTCCTCCCGGCCCGTGAAAATTGCCGCGTTAGGATGTTACTCTTCTTGCGGCAGATTTTCCTCGCGGCCCCAGATGCGAGCAGTGTTACCGGCGATCTTCTTTGTCTCCGGCCCCATATATTTCCATGCCACGGCAAACCTGTTTGGCTCGCCGACTAGCCGTTCGAAAACCTCGACCTGGAGCAGGTTTACAACCTGGACGTCGGAACTGCGGGCCATTTCCTCGAAGAAGTCGAAGATTCGCTCGAGCAGGGATGTGTCTTTCCCGGAGTCGAGAGCAGGTGTAAACACAGGCCTAAGCACACAGTCGAAAAGCGTGTACAGTCCGGGGTCAGGGTGCCAACTAATAAGGCCGGGGTAGTGCTCCTCGACTTCTGGAACGGCGTCTTTCATCGCCTGCTCTACACGGTCGTACGTAAGGCCAATCATGGATTTTGTCCGAATGGCTTTGTGGCGAGGGCGTCCCTGAGTTGCTGGATCATCTGCTTAGCGGCGACTTGGTCATTGAGACTTAGGGTGCCATTCTTCAAGAGGTCGTTCAGACGTGCTATCGCTTCTAGCGCCTTTTGTCCGTGGCCAGCGGGCGACAAAAGATCGCCCATCTTCTGTTCGTATGTGACGGCTCCCGCCGTACCGCCAGGCAACTTGTCTGTCGCCTGAAAGAGCGAGTCCACTATTCTTTGCAGATTCGGGCTGGTAACGAGGGGCCCGGCCGTTCCGCCAACTGTCGCGCCGAGTGTAGTTATACTCGCGGCGGGGCATAGATAGTAGCAAGCGGCACCGCCGGTTGCCCCTATGACGGCACCAGCACCATAAATCTTGAAAGTGTTCCCGATGATATTCCGTTGGTTGATGTCTGAGAAAATGGCAACGGCATTGGCATTGAGCGCTGCACTCGGAGTTGCATCAAGCGGCGTGGAAAATGTGCCAGAGATGAGCGTACCTGGAGAATCGCCCGTACCGCTGTATCCCCCAACCACGCCTTGGCTATCCCCGGTACTGGTATAAATTGTGTTCACCGTTCCATCGACATAGTTTCCGGTGTTCGCCTTGGCCTCGGTTGAGTTGTCGCAGTCTCCTCTGTTGAAGCCCTCGTACTTCCCGGTGTCGTTGTTTATATAAATGCAATCGAGGCCGGTGGGATCGACAGCGTTCAGAGGATTGTTGGCTACGTATGCGTACAAGTTCCATGACTGCGGAAAGGCTGGTCTGCCTCCGATTGGATCGGGGGACGTGAACCTACCCATGTTGGACGAATCGTACCTAGCGCCGAAGTTGTCGAGGCCGGATTCGGAGTCGCGTTCTTTGCCGGTGAATTTGTAGCGGTTGCCGCTGGAGGATGTGACGGTACGTTCGCCGCCGAAGGGGTAAAAGTCCGAGTCGTCTACGGGCGTTCCGGAAGAATTGGCGACGATGCGGGCAGTGCCGAGATGGTCGGCGAAGTAGTAGTTGACATTGTTCTGGTAGTCGCGGCGAGCGATGCGCTTGCCGCCGAAGAAGACGTACTCGTTGAAAGTGGAATTCGTGATGCTTCCGGTAAGGTCGGTCTCGTCGAGGGGATCGCTGCCCATGCCGTACCAGTAGAGCTTGCCGTTGGACTTCTGGACGCGCTTGCCGTCGCCGTCGTAGGTGTAGATGACTCCCGCAGTGGTGAGGAGTTGATTCTCGCCATTATATGTATAGGAATGGCCAAGGCCATCGTTGATGAGGTTTCCGGCAGCGTCATAAGTATCGCCGCTGATTTGGTTTTTGGTGGTGGCGGCGACGCTGAGGAGTTCTTCATTCGAGCAGGTGTAGCCGGTGATGCGCCCGATGGAGAGCAGATTGCCCCAAGGGTCATAGCCCATGGACTCGTCCCAGCAATACAGCCCGCTTGTCGATTCCGTATAAGCAGTCTGGATGCGGTTCAGCGAATCGTACTTGAAGTTCTGTGTTCGAGCAGTGGTCTGCTTGTTCACGATCTGGGCTACGTTTCCGTTGTTCAAAGTCGCAGAGGCGGCGCAGTTATGGGCTGCACGATCCGCATCAGACATATTGGAATTGAAACAGTACGCGAAATCAAGGACGTTGCCGGTGGCAGCGTCAGTACATGAGGCCGACGACGTGCCGCTGTATTTGACGGAGATGCGGCAGGGTTGAAGGCGATTATTGTAGAAGAGTGTCGAGACGATGCTGGCTCCATTGGTGAGGGAGGACAAGGCGCCTGCGGGGGAATAGAGCGCGGCAGTGGCGTAGTTGATTGGGCCGGTGGAATCCACGGCGGAAGACATCCGCCCGGCAGTGTTGGGACCGGAAGAAGCGAGAGTGTAAGTGATTATGCGGCTGCTTGGATAAGTGAGGGTGGCTACGGAGCCGTCGAGTTTATAGGTGTAGCTAGTGGGCTTTGTTATGCCATTGGTGGTGCGCTGGTCGGCAAGCGGGCGGCCCATCGTGTCGTAGGACCAGGCTTCGGCACCAGCGGCGTCACACATTGAAGTGCGGCGTCCGATTCCATTGGTAATGGTGAGAGCGGGAGGAGTGCAGCCAACGGGCGCAACGGCATCGTAGCCGTATTTCACGGTGGGGGTGGTCCCATCTGAAAATAACTTCTGCGTGATTCGGTTGAGTAAATCATACGTGAAGGTCGTTGTGACGGTGGCGGAGCCGATTTGATTGGGAGCCGGTGCGACTTTTGTCTGAACGTTGCCGTTGTTGTCGTAGCCGTAGCTGATCGTGCCGGATTCGGGATTCGCGGCAGTGAGAAGTTGCGAGAGAGAATTGTAGGTGAAGGTGCGGGTGCGCCAGTTGGCAGAGTTCGTGGAGCCGCCCTTTTGGTTGACCGTAAGCAGATTGTTGAGTGTGTCATAGCTATAATCCGTTTCGTAATTTGAACCGGCCGGATCTTCGAAGACTTGGGTGAGGCGGCCGAGGCCATCCGTAATGCTCTTACGCGACTTACCCGCTTGATCGGTGACGGTGGTCGAGTTTCCGGAGTAGCTGGTGAAAACGTCATTGGTTGGCTGTGTTGCGGGACACCTGCCGCCAGAAACGGCGGTGCCGTCCGGAGGGACGACGACGCAAGTACGGCCGAGAGCGTCGTACGTAAATGTGGTCAAACCGTATGTGGTGTCGCTGGTCGTGCAGTAGGGATTGGAGACGGTGTAGACCTGGCCGAGGCCGGTGTAGGTTGTGTCAGTGCGATCCCCGCTGGCGCAGTCGGGATCGCTGGTAAGCACGGACCTGACGGTGTGGCCGAGACCATCGAACGCCACGAGCGTCGTTAGATTGGTCGATGAGGTCATTGCTTTGATGGTGGTCACGCTTGGCGATGGAGTTGAGGGATTAAAGGGCGCGTCGTTGTAGGCGATGGTGGTCTGGCCGTTATCGGGGCGTGTCGTAGACGTGAGACGAGCAAGCGCGTCGTTGTAAAGATAGGTTGTGGTGAGTGAATTCTGGTCCTTCGCGATAGTTAGTTGCCCGTTGTTGAAGTCGTAGGTGAAGTTTTGGGTGTGCGTGAGAGGATCGGTGATCTTGCTTAGGAACGCGTTAGTGTTTCCGCTGGGCGTATAGCCTACGTTTACGCCACCGGAGAGAACTGTGTAGCTGTCAGCGTAAGAAAATTGCGTGATATTGCCCTTGGCGTCGGTCGTGGAAGTAACCTGACCGGTTTCGTCGTAGATCGAGGTGGTGGAGATGTCCGAGCAACTCTGTAAGCACTTTCGAGTAACTTTGGTGGCGTTGCCGCGTCCGGTGGTTGAAGCAGGACCGTAGTTCGTTTCGTCGTGCGTTCCTGAAGGGAGGCCATTCACGGCGGTGGTCGAGGCATTTCCTATCACGCCGCATACGGTGGTTCCGTTATCGAAGAGGGTGTCGGTTTCGGCGACGATATTGGTTCCAGAGCTATCATATACAATTGTCTTGCAGGGCTGGTCAAACCCTCCCGAATAGCTGTTTACCGCCTTTCTTAACGGCGAGCTCTGCCCGAAGTCATATTCGTCCTTCTCGGATATGAGCCCCCCGGCCCAGGTGTAATTGACTTGGGATGTCTGACCATTTTCGAGTGTTATTTGCTCGCTCTTGATCTCATATTGGTCATACCAAGTCTTGTTGACGGTGCGGAGGGTGGTCCCATTCGTGTCTTTGTACACGACCGTCTGTTCCATTGGAATCTGGGAAGCAAAATGGTTGGGGAGAAGTGGGGAAGCAGCGGAGACGTTGATGGGTGTGTACGTGTAGATCGTCTGGAAGGAAGTTCCGCGAACGAGATCGTGCGTGGTGACGGTGGTTTGTTTACTGGTCCAAACGGTGACATCGCTGGGATTCCACGTCGTCGAGTAGCTGAAGTCCTGCTGTTCGGCAATTGTGGCGCCATCGAAGCTCACATAGCGATGCGAAAGAGCAACCGTGTCGTACGTATAGAGGCATTGCTGAGGCGCGCCATTGGGCCCTTCCAAAGCCGCGAAATCGGATCGAGTGTTGAGACCCCACGAGTAGCTTACGTAGCCGCCCGTCGGATATGTGATTTTGCTGAGCAACCCGTATGTCGGGTCATAGGCGAACTGGTACTGCTTGCCGCTCGGCAGGGTAATGGCGGTGATTTCAGGTTGCGCTCCGCTGGTGCCTCCAAATGTGGTAGCGCAGCCGCTACCCTGGTAGGTAGAGCCGGGCGTAAAATTTGGCGATACTGTTCCCCAAGTCATTTGATAGGACTGCGCCAAGCCGGAAACTGTAACTGTATTGCCGGTAGCGCCAAAGCCAGAGGAGGAAAGGACGGTACGCCCGAGGGTATCGACCACACTGAACACCGCGCTGCCAGAACTACCTATTATTTTGATGATGTTGCCGTTGCGGTCCTCGACCGAACTAGGAAGGTTGGAGTCAGGGGACCCGCCGGTGTCGGCGCATCCCGAACTGGAGGGAAAGGAGTATTTTGTGTTTTTCAGGTCCGTGACGGTGACAGTCCCGCCACACCCTGCAAGCGTTGCCGCGTAGAAATCAACGGAGTCTGATGTTCTGTCGACATCCCCAGTGCAGATTCTTGGCCCATGCGCAAATCCCACGAGCCTGTTAAAGGGGTATCTGCTGCCTTCGGAATCCCGGAAGGAATATCCCGTGGTCAGGTAGCAATTGGGGTTGCCCAACGGGTCGTACAGAGTTAGCCCCATGTTGCTTTGCAGGGGGAGGGCATAGGACCACCCGTCTCTATCCAAGAAGTCACCACTAGTCCTCAAGGATGCGCCGCCAAAGCCATCGCCTTGGGGGGTGTAAACACCGTTGGAATCATAAGCAAACGTGAAGGGCAGTGTGAGCTGCCGACCCGGAGGAACCTGTGCGTGCAGACGAAGGCTGAGAGATCCATTGGCAGGGGAAACTGTCTCTCCTAACATTTTAATGTAGTCGTGCCCGATGCCGGGAACAGGAGTAGAGGTGGAGTTGTTCACTTCCGCTACCTGGGCATGGGTGAACGGGCCCGCAATTAGGATGAAGGAGGCGGACAAAACCAGACGGAACGAGAATAAGAGTAGCCGAACGGAGAACAGAATCACACGCATGGGGCCTCCGGATCGTGGGTCCACGGCCGTTTGGGAGTGGACGGCTGGACGCTGGGAAATTGGTCCGTCGGTCGATTGGCTGGATGGGTGAGTTTTTTACATGTACGGCAAGGGCTTGTCAAGAGAATTGTTGATGAATGGAAGTGGCGAGGATCGGAAATCGTTAGAACGTTAGAAGGTTTGAACGTTGGCGCGTAAGGAGGTTTGGAGGATAGGGAAGAGGACGAGGCGGAAGAAGGAAAAAGCAGATCCCTCCGCTGCGGTCGGGATGACGAGGCAGGCAGAAGAACTAGCGCGGCCAGACGCCGGCGGTGAAACACTTGATGGTGGAGAAGCCGAGCCGTTCATAAAGCTGGACGGCGGTGTGATTGTCCGAAGTTACGGTCAGCGTTAATTCCCGAAATTTCATGGAGCGAAGGGCTTCGGCGGAAGTTTGCATGAGCATGCGGCCGAGGCCGTGTCCCTGGTAACCGGGCAGCACGCAGATTTGCGTGGTGTGGCCGACGCCGGGGGAGACTTCGCTGGTCAGCACCGCAGCGATGAGTTCATCGCTGCCGGGCTCGTGAAGAACGAAGGATGCGCCCGGCACAAACTGGCCGCAACCGGGAAGCAGAATGATATTTTTCAGAAATTTCAGCGCGCCCGGACGGCTGCGGTATTGGTCATTGATTTCGCCGTCCACATGATTCGCGTAAGCCAGATAGATCAACTTGGCGCACGATTCGAAATAGCGGTCGTTCCAGCGGTTGAGGCGCATGCCCGCAGAGGCGCCGGATTTTGCTTCGTGCACCTTTTGCAAATCCAGCAGCATGAACTGGCGGGTGTAAAGTTGAAATCCCTGGTCACGCAGTGGCGTGTCCACCGGGCCGCTGAAGGGCATCAACTGGGCTTCGATGCGCGCGAGGTGCGGGATGGCGCGCATGGAGTAGAGCATCTCCTCGAGCAGGCGCCGGCCGATGGAATCCTGAGCAAACTTCGCGGAAACGTACAGGCCGCCGATCAAGCCTTTCTGATCTTCGAGGACGTAGAACGAGTACCCGGCGGCTACACCGTTTTCGAAGGCCACGCAGCCGGCCAGGGCGTGCGCGTCCAGGAAGCGTTTGATGAGCTCGAGCGCGCCGCGATAGTCCCAATGCAATTCGTCGCGCCAGTGCCGGGCTTCTTCTTCGAGCAGCGGCTCAATCTGGCGCACAGTCGTCTGTCGCAAATCGATAATGTTCATGGATAAGGGGAGAGCGTCGGGGCCCCTGCCGCACAAATCCATCATAAAGGAGGTTAAGGAAGTAAAGGAAGTCAAGGAGGTAAAGGAGGGGGCACAGGGAAATTTAGTGGTTCGAGGAGCGAAGGAAAAGTTATGCTAGGATGCAACTCATCGTATTGGTATGAAGAGGTAGAGAGAAGCGGCGTTTGCCGCCAGCCCAGTTGCGCAGACAACGCATGCAGATCCTTCACGAGCTCCGCTATCCAAGTCGCTGGTCTACCAAGATACTGATGGCTTTATTTGCGCTGATCTTTTTTGCGCTGCTGGCCACCACGGCGATCGCGGGGTTCCTCGTCTATCGCATTGTGAAACCCCAGCGCGCCAGCACCGAAATCAACATGGCGAGTTTCCCTGGGCGGCCGGAGGTGCTGGATTTCCAGGTGCCCGGTGGAATTGGAAAACGGGAAGGATGGTTCTTTCCCGGGTTGCGAGGGGCGCCGACGATTCTTTTGTGCCATGGCTACGAGTCCAGCCGCGGCGAGCTGTTGACGCTGGAATCGGCCTTGCAGGACCATCAGTACAATGTTTTCGTTTTTGATTTTGCCGCGCACGGCACGAACACGGGAATCAGCACGCTCGGTTATCGCGAAGCGGACGAAGTCCGCGCGGCTGTGGACCTTTTGGCAGCGCGGCCGGACTTGGATCCGACGCGGCTCGGGATATGGGGTTACAACCTTGGCGCTTACGCGGCGTTGCGTGAAGCGGAATACGACAAACGGATTCGCGCTCTGGTGCTGGACTCCGTGTATGACCAGCCGAAACAGTTGGTTAAGGTAGGTGTGGAGCACAATGGCCTGGGCGGTTTTCCGTTCATGGTGCGCGCGGCGTCGCTCAGCTTCGAATATTTGAATTTCGCGCACCGCAACGACCCGCCGCTTTCTCGAAAGTTGCCTGCGCTGGCCGGTGTCCCGACGCTTTACATTCAGGCGCTGGACGACCCGGAGCTTGCGGAAACTACGCGGCAGATCTTTCTGCAGGCGCCAGAGCCGCGCGAGCAAGCGATTATCCCGCACGGAAATTATGCGAGCTTCAGCGACGACGACAAACGCCTGTATGAAAACCGCGTGGTGTCGTTCTTTCTAGTGAGGCTGCCCGCTACGGGGAAGGCTGTCCGCTGATTTAGTTTTGGATTGCCGGTAGCAAGCTTGCCGATTTGTACGACAAAAGCTTCGAAAGAGTTATCGTCAATCACAGTGAACTCTACATGCTTACATCGCAACTCCGTTAGACCACTCGGCGAGATAATTACTATCGCGGGCTCATTGGGGTCTCCAGCCCACTCGGCAATTTCACGGCCCAGATAAAAATTCATTCCATACTGCCATCCCCGATTAAGCCGAAATGTAACGATGGTGCCTGAAGACTGCGGATGCTGGCGCACAACCTGAGCGACTCGCCGCGGAGAAATTAACACGTCCAAGCTGGGCAGAGCCAGAGTATCGATAGCTTCCACGAACAATAGGACGCAAATCACACCAGATGCCAAGAGAAGTACCCTTCGTCCCGTGAATACGAATACAAGGCAAGCGTTGCCGGTTACTACGGCTATGATTGCCGACACCAAGGCGAATTTATCTGGCATGAAGCTCACATGATCCAGGTAAGTAGTCGCGCTAATAGCGGCTACTACCAGCACCGGAGTTAGCGCGAGGAGCGCATAACCACTTAGCGGGCGAACCTTGGGCGCACACAGGACCTTAGAGAGTGATATTGCTGTGAGTAGTCCAAATGGCAATATCGCAGGAAGGATGTAACCGGGGAGCTTCGACTTGGAGATAGAGAAGAAGATCAATGGGAAGAATATCCAGATCAAGAGGTAGATCGGCAAGGCGTCAGGCAGCATTCCGAATCTTCTACGAAATACGTACCCGAGGGCACTGATGCTCATGCCCACCCAAGGAAGCAAGGCGATTAGGAGAATTGGCACGTAATACCAAAAAGGCTGGATATGCTGGAATTCGGGAGTGAGGTAGCGCTTGAAATTGTGTTCGATGATGAAGATGCGGAAAAAATCGGGATTGCGGCGGGCGCAAGTGATGTACCAGGGAAGAGCGGTCAGGCAAAAGGACGCGATGGCCGCAGGATGAAGGAGGCGGAAGGCGTCGCGCCAGCGCTTGGTGAAGAGCGCCCAGAAAAAGACAGCGCCTGCGGAGAGAATGATCGCGGCGGGGCCTTTGGCGAGGACCGCTAGGCCAAGGAAGAAACCGAAGAGAAGGAGCGCGAACCAAGGTGTCCGCGGAAGGATCGGTGTGTTTTCGTTCCGCGTTAGGCCCAGAACGACGGCCGCGCAGACCATGGCAATCGTGACCGTGCCGCTGAAGGGCATGTCCGTGGCGGCGGCGTGGGAGAAGCCGATCATCCCGACGGTGGTGGGAAGCAGAAGCAGCAGCCAGCGAGCGGTTTCCGCGCCGTAAAGACACAGCGCGAGCCATGCTAATGCAAGCGTGGCGAATAGCGCAGAGATGGCGCTTGGCAAGCGAGCGGCGGCTTCGCTCACGCCGAAGAGCTTGAAGCAGAGGGCAGCGCCCCAGTAGAAGAGCGGTGGCTTCTCGAACCAGGGCTTTCCGTAGAGCCGCGGAGTGACCCAATCGCCGGTCTCAGTCATGTCGCGCGCGATCCAGGCGTAGCGCGGCTCGTCCGGTCCGACGAAGCCGATGGCGCCGAGATGGCTGAAGTAGCAAACGTAGAGCGTCGCAACGATGAGGATGGCCCAGCAAATTCGGGCGGCCGCGCTAGTGGGTGGGCTGTCGGCGATGGGAGCAGTAGTTTCAGTCACGGAAAGCCGAGTCTAACATCGAACCACTATCTTCCCGCGATGGACCTCTTGCATACTGTCGCCCGGCGGGAAACACGCGCGCCCTGGTTTTCCATGAGAGAGTGGATCGAATACGCGGCGGTCTGGGTGGTTTTGAAGGGACTGGGAGTGTTGCCGCGTCCGCTCGCACGCAGTATCGCCGCCGGAGTGGTGCGTATTATCTATGCGTTGATCCCTCGATTGAGGAAAACGGCTGAAGTGAATTTGCGCATTGCGTTCCCGGAATGGAGCGAGGCGCAGCGCAAGGCGGTCATGCGCGGAATGCTGAGCAATCTGGGCTGGATGGCGGCGGAGTTTGCCCGGTTCCCAAAATATTCAAAGGAAAATATCCAGCAAATTGTGGCGCTGGATGGCCATGAAAATTTCCTGGAAGGACAGCGGCGCGGGAAAGGCGTGCTTTACCTGACAGGGCACATTGGCGCATGGGAATTGTCTTCGTTTGCGCATGCGCTGTACGGATTTCCCCTGCACTACATGGCCCGGCGAATCGACAACGCGCGGATCGACGAGCTTGTGAATGATTATCGCTGTTTGTCTGGGAATCGCCCGATTTTCAAGAACGAATCGGCGCGCGTGATGCTGAACGTTTTGAAGGAGGCCGGAACGATCGGGATTCTGGCGGACCAGAACACCATGCCGCAAGAAGCGGCGTTCGTGGATTTTTTCGGGAAGCAAGCCAGCACGACAACTGGAATCGCACGCGTGGCGTTGCATACCGACGCCGCGGTCGTGCCGGGATACGCCATTTGGGATGAGCACAGCGGAAAATACCGGTTGCGCTTCGAGCCGCCCGTGGAATTGATTCGAACGGGCGACACCGAGCGGGACGTTATCGAGAATACGCAAAAATTCACCAAAGTAATTGAAGATATTATCCGCAAGTATCCGGAACAGTGGGTGTGGGTGCACGGGCGGTGGAATACTCGGCCGGCGGGCGAGCCATCGCTATACGATTTCCAGTGAGGCTGATCATGAGAAGAACTGCCAAGGAATTGGCCGAAGCGATTGGCGCTAGACTTGAAGGTGACGGCGCGTTCGAACTGGCTGGGATCGCCGCGCCAGAGCGTGCTGGTTCACGCGATTTGATTTACGTTGACGCCGCGAAACACTCGCAACGGGCTGCGGCTTCGGCTGCGGTCTGTGTGATTGCGGCTGAGGGCGTAGAATTTCCTGGCAAGACGGTTTTGCGGAGCGCGCAGCCCAAGGTCGCCTTCGCGCGTGCCGCGGAGTTGCTGCTTGGACGCGCGCCGATTGCCTCGGGGCTTCATCCAACGGCGATCGTGGCGCCGCTCGCGCGGGTTGCGCCGGACGCCGGCATAGGGCCGTACGCTGTGATTGGTGAAGATGCGCACGTCGGCGCCGGCACACAGATTGGCGCGCACACGGTGATTGGCGCGGGCTGTTGGATCGGCGAGAATTGCCGGATTCACCCGCGGGTCACACTGTACGCGGGAGTACGATTGGGGAGCCGGGTGGAGATTCATTCTGGAGCGGTGATCGGGTCGGACGGTTTTGGCTATGCGTTCGGTGAAGGGAAGTATTGGAAGTTTCCCCAGGCAGGGATTGTCGAGATTGGCGATGACGTGGAAATCGGGGCAAACACCACGATTGATCGCGGTTCGCTGGACGACACCCGCATTGCGCAAGGCGTGAAGCTGGACAATCTTGTCCACGTGGGGCACAACTGTCAGATCGGGACACAGACGGTAATCGCGGCGCAAACCGGTATTTCCGGTTCGAGTGTGCTTGGCAGCCATGTTGTTGTGGGCGGGCAAGTGGGTATAGCAGATCACTGCAGATTGGAGGATGGAGCCATTGCTGGCGCGCAGGCGGGCATTCCGACGGGCAAAACCATTCGCGGTGGGCAAACCGTTTGGGGGACACCTGCGCGGGAGATCGGCAAGTTCAAAGAGACCTATGTTTGGTATGCCAGGCTCCCGGAACTGGCCGCACGCATCAAAGGAATAGAGGAGAAGCTTGGCAGGAAGCGATAACAATTCGCTGGCCCATTGGCGCATGATCGTTGTTGGCGGACACACGCGCAGCATTGGGAAGACGCAACTGGTCTGCGACGTCATCTCCGCCTTTCCCCGGGCCAACTGGATCGCTGGAAAAATCACCCAGTACGGGCACGGCGTTTGCGCGCAGAATGGAGAGAATTGCGATTGCGCGCCGGACGAGCATGTTTGCGCAATCAATTGGGAAACGCGAGCGGACACGGGAACCGACAGCTCCCGTTTTCTGGCCGCCGGAGCGCGGCGCTCGTTCTGGCTGAGGACAAAACAGGGATTTCTCGCCGAAGGCTTGCCGCTTCTGCGGGCGGCTTTGCTCCAAGCGCGTGAAGCAGGCGCGCCCGAGCCTCCGCCGGTGATCGTGGAAAGCAATTCTTTGCTGCAATTTCTCAAGCCGAGCTTGTATTTCGCAGTAGTCGATCCAGCCAAGGAAGATTTCAAGGATTCTGCTCGCGCTGCGCTGGACCGCGCCGATGCCCTAGTGCTCCGCGGATCTTCAGACATGCTTCCTACGGCCGGGCCTTCCTGGCTCAAGCTTCCCTCACATGTCTTGAAGGAAAAGCCATCCGTTGTGCAGCAGGAAGGCGACCCCTTGCCCGAGCCGCTACACGTCCTTGTGCAGCGCGCCTTGGATGGACCCGCGGTTGTTGCGATTTGACACCGTCGAATGGTGATTATCGCATCTTAATCGTTGACCGTCCCCGTGAAGGCGGCGATAATTGAATGGTACTCGTATTACCCAAACCCGGACCGACGCGCTACTTTGTGGGGAAACGATAAGCAGCACGGCGGTCAAATTGATTTCAACGTTGGCAGTAGAAGCTTGCTGAACGTGTCAGCTTGAGGTTTCGCTCTGGGGGAGCACTGATGGCCTCATTCGCCAGAATGGGAGAAGAAGTCTCCGTCGCTCCGGCGCCTGTGCTGCAGCGCGACCAGGATTGGGCCGCGCGCCTGGAAAACACCATCGAGCGGGGCGCCAACCACCTGCTTTCCCTTCAAGCCGAGGAAGGGTTCTGGCAAGGTGAGCTTGAAGCGGACACCACCCTTGAATCCGACTACATCTACTACTTGCACGTTCTGGGAAAAGCCGATCCGGAGCGGATCGCCAAGCTGGCAAACTACGTGCGCCGCCGCCAGCTTGCCGATGGCGGCTGGTCGATCTACCCCGGCGGACCTTCGGAGCTGAACGCGACTTGCAAAGCGTATTTCGCGTTGAAGCTGGCAGGCGATTCCACCGATGCGCGTCATATGGCGCAAGCGCGCGAGACCATTCATCGTCTCGGAGGCCTCGAGCACACCAATTCCTACGTGCGGTTCTACCTGGCGCTGGTCGGCGCTGTCGGATGGGAGCTTGTTCCCTCGATCCCGCCGGAGCTGATGCTCCTGCCCACTTGGTTCCATTTCAATATTTACGAGATGTCTTCCTGGACGCGCGGCATTGTCATTCCCATGGCCATCCTGTCCACCTTGCGTCCTGATTGGCGCTTGCCGGAGCGCGCGCGTGTGGATGAATTGTTCAAGGACCCCACGCACAAGGCCGCGGCGTTTGATTGGAGCGAGCAGCTCCTCTCCTGGAAAAACGTTTTCCTGGCGCTGGATCGCGGGTTCAAGCTTTACGAGAAATTACCCTGGAAGCCGCTGCGCCAGCGAGCGCTCCGCGAAGCGAAGTCCTGGATGCTGAATCACCTTGAGCGCACTGACGGGCTCGCTGCCATCTATCCGGCGATGATGAATTCGATATTTGCGCTGATTGCCTTGGGGCACGGCCCCGACGATCCACTAACCTGGCGCGAAATCAAGGAGTTTTCGCGCTTTGAAATTGAAGAGGGCGACACCATTCGCATGCAGCCGTGCGTCTCGCCGGTCTGGGATACCTGCATCGCCATGGTCGCGCTGGAAGAAGCCGGCTTACCTGCGGATCATCCCGCGCTGGTGAAAGCCGCCGACTGGATGCTCTCAAAGCAAGTGCTTGGGCCCGGCGATTGGCAAATCAAGAACCAAGACGCGGAACCCGGCGGCTGGGCGTTTGAATTTCGCAATGATTTTTATCCGGACGTCGACGACACCGCATTTGTGCTGATGGCGCTCCAGCGCGTGAAATACCCCGACCCCCAGCGCATGGAAGGCGCGATCCGCCGCGGCATCCAGTGGTTGCTCAGCATGCAGAATCGTGATGGCGGCTGGGCGGCCTTCGATCGCGACAATGACCGAAAGTCCCTCTGCAACATTCCTTTTGCGGATCACAACGCTATGATTGATCCCTCCACCGCCGATGTCACTGCGCGTGTGGTGGAGTGTCTCGGCAGGTTTGGCTGGCCCGCGGAACATCCCGCCATCCAGCGCGCCGTGAAGTTTTTGCTGCAAGATCAATCCGACGATGGTTCCTGGTTTGGCCGCTGGGGCGTCAACTATATTTACGGTACGAGCGGCGTGTTGCGCGCCTTGGAAACTGTTTCGCTGACCGCGCGTGATTACTGTCAGCGCGCGGTGGCCTGGCTCCGCGCTGTGCAGAAGGCCGACGGCAGCTTCGGTGAGTCCCTGAGAAGCTATGAGATGCCCGAAACAAAAGGGCAGGGCCCCAGCACGGCTTCACAAACGGCTTGGGGTTTAATCGGATTGCTGGCTGGGACGGACCTCAGCGACCCCGCGGTCGTCAAAGCGGTTTCCTACCTCGTGCACCAACAGAGGGAAGATGGCTCGTGGAGCGAGCCGGATTTCACCGGCACCGGTTTCCCGGGCGTGTTTTACCTGAAATATCACCTTTACCGGAATTCCTTTCCCGTTTATGCGCTGGCGCGATATTCCAACCAGTCACACGGCGCGGACGAGTACGCAGCGCTGAAGTTTCAGCCCGGCGAATTCCGCTTGCGCAGCGGGTTTTAAAGCGCATGCTGCGGTTCCCCCTCCGGATTACAGCCGACATCACCAAGGCCCTGCTCGCGCGGATCTTGCATCAAGCCCGGCATGACAGCTCCGTTCAATTTGTCGATGCCGCAGAAATTCTGCATCACGATTCCAACCACCCGGTTTCTCACGAAAAGATTCGCGAAATAGTTTCGAGCCGCTCTCCGGTCGTCTGGATCGGCGGAAGCGAGCCGCTGCATCATCCCGGCGTTGCTCATTTGGTCCGTGCCGTCACGGGAAGCGGTCATTTCGTTTTTCTCGAAACCGATGGAACCCTGCTTCGCCGCCGCATTCACGAGTTCCAGCCCGTGCCGCGCCTCTTTCTTACCGTTCGTCTGGATCCCGGCGCGCCGCTTGACGCGCCAAAAAGCCTTCGGCCGAGCCCGTCGGAACTAGCCGCGGAGGGCATCCGTACGGCGCGGCTTTCTGGTTTTTTTCTCTGTGTGCATATGCGTGTTCACGCCGAGGCCGAACTGGGAGAGATAGCCGAATTGATCCGGGTTTCGCGGTCGGTCGATGTGGATGGAATTGTGATTACGCCGGCAACTGGCGGAACGAACGACGCGGCCGTGCAGTCCAAAACCGCCGAAGCGCGCAAGATGATTGGCAGCACGTGGTGGGAATTGTTTTCGAGGTTTGTTGAACCAGTGGTGAGCCGCGAACGGAATGCGGCGCAAACTGTCGATGAGACAGGCCACCGCGTCGAGCAAGAAGCACGCGTGAACGAGGAAGGCGTAAAAGTCGCGTGACCACGCTGGTCACAGGCGCGGCGGGCTTCCTGGGCAGCCACGTGGCACGGCAGCTTGTGGCTCGCGGCGACGAAGTGCGCGTGCTTCTGCGCGCCTCGAGCACCAATCGCGCGATTGCGGATTTGTCCCTCGAATATGTGACCGGCGATTTGCGCGATCCCGCGTCGCTCGACCGCGCCATGAAGGGCGTCAAGCGCGTCTTCCATGTCGCCGCCGATTACCGCTTGTGGGCCAAGCGCTCACGGGAAATTTATGATTCGAACGTCGGAGGAACGAAAAATCTTTTGGACGCCGCCAGGCGCGCCGGCGTCGAACAATTGATCTACACCAGCACGGTGGCAACCATTGCCGTCGATCGCCCGCAGCTTCCTAACGAATCCACCGACGCCAAGCTGGGAGAAATGGTCGGCCACTACAAGCGCTCGAAGTGGATGGCCGAAAGGGAAGCGCTCAACGCCGCCAAAAGCGGTCTGCCGGTAATCGTGGCTATGCCCACCACGCCGGTTGGCCCGTGGGACTGGAAGCCGACGCCCACGGGAAAAATTATTCTGGATTTTTTGAATGGCAAGATGCCCGGTTACGTCGAGACCGGCTTGAATTTTGTCGGCGTGGAGGAATGCGCCGCCGGGCACTTGCTCGTTGCCGAAAAAGGAAAGGTCGGCGAGCGCTATTTGCTGGGCGGAGAGAATCTGACGCTCAAGGCCATGCTGGACACGCTCGCAAAGATAACCGGCCTGCGCGCGCCCATGCTGAGAATTCCTCACGGGCTTGCTCTGGGTGTAGCCTATGCGAATACGGTGTTTTCGCGGCTGGTCGGGCGCGAGCCGGGCATTCCCATCGAAGGCGTCAAGATCGCCCGGCACCTGATGTTTGTGGACTGCTCGCGCGCCAAGCGTGAATTAGGATTTCAGGCCGGCCCCGTGGCCGCCGCGCTAGAGCGCGCCGTGCGCTGGTACGAAGCGAACGGCTACATCGCCAAGAGCCGTGCAAAGCGCATGGCTCGCGCTGCCGCCTGAGGTTTGTAGTGGCGGGTCTTTAGACCGGTGCTTTTGTTTTGTAGCGCCGCCCTTTAGGGCGGCATCTGAACTGATGCGCATCCTCGTAACATTCGCAGTCGAAGCCGAATTCGCCCCCTGGCGCAAGCTACGAGATTTGCGCGTTAACAAGGTTGGAGAGGTTTCCGTTAGCCAAGCGCAGGTTGGGCGAGCGGTTGTCGATTTCGTGGTCACCGGTATGGGCAGGGAGAACGCGTGTCGCGTCGCGAATGTCGTGATGGCGCAGCCCTATACCTTTTGCATTGCCGCGGGTTTTGCGGGAGCGCTAAAGCCTGAGCATGCGATCGGCACTATTTTAGCGGCCGAGGCAGTTCAGCAAATTGGAAAGGCCAAAACAATGCAAAGTTCACGGCCCTTGGTTCGCGCGGCCGGAATCGATGGCGCTTTTCGTTCGAAGATGTTTCTAACGAGCGATTCCGTGATTCGTGCCGCCGAGGAAAAAGCGAAGCTTGCGCCTTTTGCGGACGCCGTGGATATGGAAAGCTTCGCGATACTCTCTGCGGCTCAGGAACACAATATCTCCGCCGTGGCAATTCGAGTCATTTCCGATACGTCTAATCGGGACATGCCCATTTTCCTCGATGCGGTAGTCGATGATATGGGACGCGTGAAAATTGGCGGCTTGGTTCGCAAAGTCGTGAGGCATCCAATTCAGCTCCCTGCATTAATTCGCTTAGGTCGCGACAGCCGGACTGCTGCGGAGGCCTTGGCTCATTTCCTTGAAGCGTATATCAAGAGGCTTTCGTTCTTAACTCACGGGAGATTCCCGGAAGGGGAAGGTCTAGCGGAGGTCGCCGCCCAATGAGCCGCACCGGAACAACGCTCGAAGCTGTGAAGACGCAGGGTCCCATCCCCAAGACCATGAGCGCCGGTGTCTACCGCGAAAAGGGAATCGTCCGCGTCGAAGAAGTCCCCGTCCCCGAAGTCACCGAAGGCGAAGTCCTCATCAAAGTTGCCGCGTGCGGCATCTGCGGCACCGACATCAAAAAGATTTATCACGCCTACGTCCCACCGCCGCAAATCCTGGGCCACGAAGTGGCCGGCACCGTCGTAGCAACGGGCCGCGGCGTCACGAAATGGAAGCTCGGCGACCGCGTGATGAGTTTTCATCACATCCCCTGCGGCAAGTGCTTTTATTGCGAACGCCGCCTGTTCTCTCAGTGCAAACAGTACAAGACCACGGGCCTGACTGGTGGATTCACTCCGAACGGAGGTGGCTTCGCTGAATACGTAAAGGCAATGCCTTGGGTGGCCGAACGCGGAATCATCGCGCTGCCTGACAACGTCAGCTTCGAGGAAGCAACGTTTATCGAGCCGATCAACACAATTCTAAAAGCAGTGCAGAAGGCCCGCGTCACCGCTGGCGAAACCGTGCTCGTCGCAGGCTGCGGCCCCATCGGCCTGCAACTGCTGATGGTGGCAAAGCTCGAAGACGCCCAGCTCTACACTAGCGACCCCATGGCCGTCCGCCGAGCCAAGAGTTTAACTTTAGGAGCACTGGAGTCGTTTGACCCCAGTGATGGTAAGCTTGTGGAACAGATCAAGGCCCGGACTGAGGGTCGAGGCGCCGATGCGGTCTTGGTGGCCGTGGCGCATCCGTCTGTCGTCGTGGATGCTTTGGCAGCGGCAAGACCCGGAGGGCGCGTCCTGTTGTTCGCCGCGAATGACCCGGTAACACGGATTGAATTTCCGGCCGCGGCTGTGGGGATCGACGAAAAAGAAATCCTGGGCAGCTACAGCGCGGCCGTGGACATCCAAGAAGCAGGGGCCGATCTGGTGCTGAAAAAGAAACTTCCTGTCATGGATATCGTCACGCACCGTTTTCCGTTGGCTAGAATCCAAGAAGGATTGGATCTGGCCGCCAAGCCCACAGAGGAATCGCTGAAGATTTTGATCACACACGCATGAGCACGACGACGCCCAAAAAGATGGAAGTAGGAGAAGCGCTGAAGGCGGCTGTAACCCACGTCACGGTGCCCTCGAAGATGACCGCTGCCGTCTTGTATGGCAGCGAAGATCTCCGCATCGAAAAAATTGACGTGCCCGCTCTTGCCGCGGATGAAGTTTTGGTGCGCGTCCGCCTGGCCCTCACGGACGGCACGGACCTCAAGGTCTGGAAGCGCGGCTACCACGCCAAGATGATTCAGCCCCCCGCTGTCTTCGGCCACGAACTGGTCGGCGAAATCGTGGCTGTGGGGAAGCGCGTGGATCCGCGCTGGCGTATCGGCATGCGCGTCATTGCCGCAAATTCCGCGCCGTGTTTGCGCTGCTACCACTGTCGCCGCGGCCAGGAAAATCTTTGCGACGACTTGTTGTTCAACAACGGCGCTTACGCGGACTACATGCGCATCCCGGGCCGCATCGTCGTGGAAAATATGCTGGAAGTGCCGCACTCCGTGGACGATCAGAGCGCCGCGCTGGCCGAACCTCTGGCCTGCGTGCTTCGCGGAATCCACGAAATGGAAGTGCGCACCGGTGATACTGCCGCTGTGATTGGCTGCGGCCCCATTGGCTTGAAATTTGTCCGCATGCTTTCGCGGCGCGGAGTTCGTGTTATCGCCTTGGCACGTCGCGCAGCCCCGCTGGATATTGCCAAGCGGCTAGGTGCCGTCGCGACGTTCAACGTGACTGAGACCGAAGATGTCGTGGCTGCAGTGAAGGCGCTAACCGAAGATGGGCTAGGGCCCGATTCCGTAGTCGAAGCCGCCGGCAATCCGGCCACGTGGAAGCAGGCTCTGGCGATGGTGCGCCGAGGAGGCGTCGTGAATTTCTTCAGCGGCTTGCCTTCCGGCACCCGCGTGGAAATCGATCCGGCGGCGATCCACTATTCCGAAATCAAATTGATTTCGCCGTTTCATCACACGCCGCGGTTCTTCCGCGAAGCGCTGGAAGCCATTCGCCGCGGCGACATTTCCGCGCGTGATTTTGTCACCGAAGAAATCCGGCTGGCAGACCTGCCTCAGGCCTTTGCGCGCATGAAATCCCGCAGCGGCGAAATCAAGCTGGCCGTGCGGCCGTAGTTCTCCTGTGCAAACTAAGCCCACACGTCATTCCGAGCGAACCGAGGATTCTGTCTTCTGATGTTGCGCCCTGGCGAACTTGACATCACGCGACATGCGCCCGAGCCCGGTTGCTCCGCAGAAGAGGCGCAAGAATACACGCGCTGGCTTGCCACTCATCACTACGAAAATTTCAACGTCGTCTCCTGGCTTCTTCCAAAAGCCCTGCATCAGCATTTTTACAACCTCTACGCCTATTGCCGTTGGGCCGATGATCTTGGCGACGAAGTTCCCGATCCCAACCGCGCACTCGAGCTGCTCCATTGGTGGGAGCACGAGCTGAACGCCTGCTACGAAGGCAAGCCGTCGCATCCGGTTTTCGTGGCGCTGCGCGAGACGATCGTCGCGAAAGATGTTCCCAAGCAGCCCTTCGCTGATCTCCTGAAAGCCTTTCGCCAGGACCAGACTGTCAAGCGCTATCCGAACTGGGATGCCGTGCTCGGCTATTGCATGAACTCAGCGAATCCCGTTGGCCGGCTGGTCTTATATCTCTGTGGCTATCATGATGAAGAACGTCAGCGCCTGTCCGACGCCACCTGCACCGCGCTGCAACTCGCGAACTTCTGGCAGGATGTTTCCCGGGACCTCGATATCGGACGGATTTATATTCCCCTCGATGCCGCCGCCGCCCATGGTCTTTCCGAGAATGACATCGTGGAGTGCCGCTTCGATGATCGCTACGTTCGCTTGATGAAGGATCTAATTGCGCGGACTGGCGCGCTATTCGCCGAAGGTCAACCGCTCGCAAAGATGGTGGATGGACGCCTCAGCGTCGACCTTGAGATGTTCACCCGCGGCGGCCTGGCCGTGCTTGACGCTATCGAAGCAATGGGATACGACACTCTCCACCACCGCCCAGCTGTCAGCAAACTCAAACAGGCAACTCTCCTCGGCCGCGCCCTGGTCGCGCATCTAGCCAGCCGGAATCTAACTTCAAACGATGTTGCCACCGGGCCGGCAACGGCAGGGGCGCGGCATGCTGCGCCCCATTTGAGCGCAACGATCCAGCAGTCGTACGAAACCTGCCACCGTATCGCCCGCGACTCCCAAAGTAATTTCTACTACGCTTTCTTCCTTCTTCCGAAACCGAAGCGTGACGCCCTGGCCGCTCTCTACGCTTTCATGCGTCTCGTGGACGACGTTGTGGACGAAGGTGTGGACCTCGGCGCGAAGCAGCGCGGCCTCGCCAAATGGCGCGCCGCTCTGGATCAATACATCACCGGGCAGGATCATGTTTTCGACGGCAACGCGGCCATGGCCGCGCCTGCGCCGTCTCTGAGCGGCGCTTCCGAAGTCCTCCCCGCCCTCGTCGACACGATGCAGAGTTACAAAATGCCCGCGCGCTACCTTCACGACCTCATTAGCGGCGCCGAAATGGATTTGACAGTCCAGAGGTATCCGACCTTCGACCGTCTGCGCGAATATTGCTATCGCGTAGCCGGCACAGTCGGCCTCACTTGTACCCACGTCTTCGGTTTCCGCGACGCGCGGGCCCTCGATCTCGCGGAAAAACTCGGCCTCGCCTTTCAACTGACGAACATCATTCGCGACGTGCACGAAGATTACAAACTCGGCCGCATCTATCTCCCCGAAGAAGATCTGCATCGTTACGGAGTTTCACCGGAAGATTTCGGCCGCGGAGAAGCCACTCTCGGCGTTCGCGAATTGCTCCGCTTCGAATCCGAGCGCGCCTGGCAGTTCTATGAGAAAGGTTCCGCTTTGCTCGGGCTAATCGATGCCGACAGCCGCAGCGCTTTGTGGCTTCTGGTTCACACTTACAGCGCGCTTCTCGGCCGCATCGAGTTGCTGGACTTCGCCGTTTTCGGCGAGCGCATTCGTCTTTCCAAAGCGGAAAAAATGATGTTTATCCCCAAGGCGCGCTTCGGCCGCCACACGGAAGAGAATATCCTTGAAAAGCGTGATCGTGATCGGCGGCGGGCTGGCGGGACTGGCAGCCGGCGTCGCGCTGGCTGACTCCGGCTGGCGCGTACGTCTGTTCGAACAGCGTCCCTTCCTCGGCGGCCGCGCAACCTCCTACGTGTTGCCCGACGGCGAGCACGTGGACAATTGCCAGCACGTCACTTTCGGCTGCTGCACCAATCTCGAAGACTTTTATCGCCGCGTCGGATGCGCGGATAAGATCAAATTCTTCGATCGCCTTCTCCTGCTTGACCCTCAGGGGCGCACTGGCCAGTTTCAAGCGGGCTTCCTGCCTGCTCCACTCCACATCATGGGTTCTTTCGCATCCTTTAGCCCCCTCTCGTTGTGGGATAAGCTCTCCATCGGCCGCGCGATGCTCGACATTTTGCGCTATCAGGGCATTCCGCCCGATGTCCTGCAACCTGGTGGCATCTCCATGCTCGAATGGCTTCGTCGCCGCGGCCAGGCCAAACGCGCCATCAACCGTTTCTGGCGCGTCGTCCTCGTCAGTGCCCTCAGCGAAGAGCTCGACCGAATCGACGCGCGCTACGGTGTCGATGTTTTTTGGAAGACGGTTTTAATGAATCGCACGGGCTACCGCATGGGTGTGCCCGCCATTCCTCTCGGCGAACTCTACGACGGCTGCAACGTCGAAATCGAACGCCGCGGCGGGGAAGTGATTCTCCGCGCTCCCGTTCGGGGCCTGAAAATCGAAAATGGCGAGCTTGCGGGAATTCGCTTCGACGAAGGCCGCGAAGAATTTGCCGACGCCTACGTCTTCGCCGTGCCCCACACCGCCCTAGCGGAGTTGCTGCCAGAAAGCGTCAAGCAAAGCGACCCCGCACTCGCCAATTTGGACAAAATCAAAGTCTCCCCCATTACCGGCGTCCATTTCTGGTTTGACCGCCAGGTTATGGATGAGCCGTTTTTGACTCTCCTCGACACCACCACCCAGTGGATCTTCAACAAGACCGCTCTTTACGCCGGCCCGAGCGGAACAGGGAAGACGACGGCTGGCGGACAATACCTGCAACTGGTCATCAGCGCCTCCTACGATTTGCTTCAGAAACCCCGCCAGGAAATCATCGATCTCTGTTTAGCAGAAGTCCGCCAAGCTCTGCCAGCCGCCCGCAAAGCCGAATTGGTGAAGGCCACCGTCGTCAAAGAAACCGCCGCCACTTTTTCTCCCGA
>Ga0209648_10000150_pt1 | contig 47904 bp, 49 predicted proteins | sample GraSoi2013_115cm_FD_185830 | JGI IMG/M metagenome (GOLD analysis project Ga0209648, IMG submission 185830) | Grasslands soil microbial communities from the Angelo Coastal Reserve, California, USA - Sample 9_17_2013_115cm (SPAdes) (version 2) | ecosystem: Environmental > Terrestrial > Soil >... | reverse complement strand
CGCTGGAACCACAATCGGAAAACCTGCATTCAAACTGCGCCGACCCTATTTCAGCGATGTTCGATAATCGTTGCTATGTTCGATCGGCGATTTTTGCAAGTGGCTCTGCGTGCACTGTCCCCGATTTCCCTGATATCCTAATTCTGTCCCACCGAGAGGTTTCATCATGTCAGGACATTCTAAATGGGCAACCATCAAGCACAAAAAGGCCGCTCTGGACGCCAAGCGCGGGAAGGCGTTCACCCGCATCATCAAAGAGATCATGATTGCCGCCCGGCAAGGCGGCGATCCGGATATGAACCCACGCCTTCGCACCGCGATCGTCGCGGCCAAAGCGGCCAGCATGCCTGCGGAAAACATCAAGCGGGCCGTGATGCGCGGCACGGGCGAACTCGAGGGCGGTCAGATCGATGAGATCACGTTCGAAGGCTACGGACCCGGCGGCGCCGCGGTCCTGGTTAGCGTTGCCACCGACAATCGCAACCGCACGGTCAGCGAAATCCGGCACGTCTTCACGAAGAACGGCGGCAACCTGGGCGAGCTGGGCAGCGTTGCCTGGATGTTCGAGCGCAAGAGCCACATCATCGTCGAAAAGGAGAAGGCCGGCGAAGATCAACTGATGACCATCGTCCTGGATGCCGGCGCCGAGGACCTGCGCGACAGCGGCGACTCCTGGGAAGTGATTTCCGCTCCGGATGCGCACGACCACGTTCTGCACGCATTGCAGAAGGCCGGAATTGCCACGGTCTCCGCCGAGATCGGCATGCTTCCGAAGAATCTGCTGAAGCTCGAAGGTAAGAACGCGCAGGGCATGCTGCGCCTCAGCGAGGCACTGGAGGAGCACGACGACGTGCAGAACGTCTACTCCAACTTCGACGTGGACGAAAAAGAACTGGAGGCCCTGGCTTAGCTGGACAGGCCATGCGCATCCTGGGAATCGACTGCGGCGCCGAAAACACCGGCTACGGACTTATCGAGAGCGATGGACGCCGCCATCGCATGATCGCCGCGGGCTGTATCCACACCCGGACGAAAGATCCGCTCGAAACTCGATTGCTCGCCATCGCGCGAGGCTTGCGCCAAGTGATCGGCGAGCACGCACCCGACATGGCCGCCGTCGAAGAAGTGTTCTATGCCCAGAATGTGAAAACCGCGCTGAAACTTTCGCATGCGCGCGGCGTGGCGCTGCTCACCATGGCGGAGGCCGGGCTCGCCGTGGGCGAATATTCGCCGCTCGAAATCAAGACCAGCGTGGTGGGATACGGCCGGGCCGAAAAGCACCAGGTGAAAATGATGATTCATTCGCTGCTTGCGCTCGAAACCGAGATCGATTCCGAAGACGCCTGCGACGCGATCGCCGTCGCCATCTGCCACGCAACCCACGCAGCTTTCCAAATCCAAGTGGGGGCAGCACGATGAGACTCTGCGCCGCGCTTTTGCTTCTTTCCTCCGTGGCGTTTGCCGCCCCGCGCCTCTACTATTCAAAATTCTTCAAAGGCAGCGTCCCGGAATACGTTGCCATTACGGTTGAGCGCGACGGCCAGGCGACTTACCAGGAAGCCAAGGACGACGACAATCCCATCAAGCTCCGCCTGACCGATGCGGAAGTTCAGGAGCTGTTCCATCTAGCCGAGAAACTGGACCGCTTCCAGCGTCCCATCGAGTCCGGATTGAAAGTCGCCAACATGGGCGCCAAGACTTTTCGCTTCGAAGACGGCAACGAAAAGCACGAGATCGAATTCAACTACTCGCAGGACGTGGACGCGCAGGCGCTCTGGGATGCGTTCGAGCGCGTCACGGAAACCGAGCAGCACTTCATCAACCTGGAGCGCACAGTGCGCTACGACAAGTTGGGCGTAAACGACGTCCTGCTGCGGTTGCAGATTACCTACGAACACAAACGCCTGGTGGCGCCCGAGCAGTTTCTGCCGCTGCTCGACCGGATCGTCAAGAACGAAAGTTTCCTGCATATCGCGCGCGAGCGTGCCTCCGGCCTGGCGGAATCCATCCGCAAGCCGCCGCCACAGGAGAAGACGCAGTTATGAAATGGATCTGGTACGCGCTCGCGTTGGCGATAGTTCCGCTCACAGCGCAACAATTATCCCAAGCCGAGCAGGATAGCCTGAATCAGGCGCTCGGAGAAGCGGGCAACAACGCGGTGGAGTTCGTGCGAGCCGTGGAGAATCACCTGAAGAAGTTCCCCAATTCCCCCAAAAGACCCGAGCTCGAGCGCGCGCTGATGAAGACAGCCATCGACCTCAATGACGACCGTCGCATTCTCCTGTTCGGCGAGAGCATGTTACAGCGCGAGCCGGACAATCTGCAGATCCTGGAGAATGTCACGACGGCGCTCCTGCGCTCCGGCGAGAAAGCCAACGCCGAGCGCGCCCTGGTTCACACCGGGCGCATGGAGCACGTGATTCACGACCTGTTCCAGAACGGGAAGTTCGCTCCCGGCAGCGGCCGCCTGGCAGCCAGGCACAAAGACGATTACGACCGCGCGCTGGCGCGCGTGCGCTTGATGATCGCGCGCGCGCACGGCTTGCTGGGTCACACCGACGAAGCCATCAAGTTCGCCGAGGCGAGCTACGACGTTTTTCCAAGCGTCGAGGCGGGACGCGAGGCGTCCAAGTGGCTAGCCGCGGCGGGGAAAAACAAAGAGGCGCTTCAATACCTGGCAGATGCGTTCACCATTTCCGGACTGCGATCGGCCGACGTCGAAGGCGCGAACGACCGCGCGAAAATGGCGGAGCTGCAGAAGAAAGTGACAGGCTCGGAAACCGGCCTCGGCGACGTGATCTTAAAAGCTTATGACAGCACTTCCAACTTGCTGGCCGCCAGGCGCGCTCAGATGCGCGAGCTCGATCCAAACGCCCAGATCAAGGACCCGCTGCGCTTCACGCTCTCTAGCTTGAGCGGCGAAAAACTGAACCTCTCGTCACTGCTCGGCAAAGTGATCGTGCTGGATTTCTGGGCCACATGGTGCGTACCCTGCCGCCAGCAGCATCCGCTTTACGAGCAAGTGAAGGCGAAGTTCAAAGACACCGGAGAAGTGGTTTTTCTTTCCATCGACACCGACGAGGACCATAGCCTGGTGCAGCCGTTCGTGGACAACGAGAAGTGGACCAATAAAATCTATTTCGATGAGGGCCTGCAGAGCCTGATGCAGGTTACCTCCATTCCCACCACGGTGATTTTCGGCAAGAAGGGCGAAGTGGCCAGCCGCATGGCCGGATTCCTGCCGGACCGCTTTGTGGACATGTTGACCGAACGGATCGACGAAGCATTGGGAAAGCCGGCTCGCGCGCAGACGCCCAAGGGAGCCTCCAGTCAATGAACGAAGGGCGCTTCGGCCGCGTCACCTGGATCGTTCTGGACAGCGTGGGCGTGGGCGAGATGCCGGACGCCGCGGCGTACGGCGATGTAGGCAGCGACACGCTCGGCAATATCGCCCGCAAGCGCGAGTTGCATTTGCCGAATCTCGCAAAGCTCGGCTTGGGAAATCTGAAACCTCTGCCGCACGTCGATGCGGTGGATCGCCCGGCCGCCGCCTTCGGACGTTGCGCGCTGGCATCGCCCGGCAAAGACACCACCACCGGCCATTGGGAAATGGCGGGCATCCATCTCGCCAAGCCGTTCCCGCTTTATCCTCGAGGATTTCCGCCGGAGGTCATCGAGGAGTTCGAACGGCGCATCGGCCGCGGCACGCTCGGCAATTGCGCCGCTTCTGGGACCGAGATCATCAAGCAGCTCGGCGAGGAGCACATGCGCACCGGCAAGCCGATCGTATACACTTCGGCCGACAGCGTGTTTCAAGTGGCCGCGCACGAGGAAGTGATCCCGCTATGGGAGCTGTACAAGATGTGCGATATCGCGCGCGAGATTCTGCGCGGGCCGCACGAAGTGGGACGCGTCATCGCCCGCCCGTTCATCGGACAGCCCGGATCGTTCACGCGCACGCCCAACCGGCACGACTATGCGGTGCCCCCGCCCAAGGGCATGCTGCTCGATCAGCTCGAAGGAAATCACATTCGCGTGTTCAGCGTGGGCAAAATCTTCGACGTGTTTCTGGGGCGCGGCATTCAGGATCACGAGAAGACCAAGAACAACACCGACGGGATGGCCAAAACGCTCGGCGCGCTGGACCAGCTGGATCGAGGACTGATCTTCGTCAACCTGGTCGACTTCGATCAGCTCTACGGCCACCGCAACGACGTGGAGGGCTACGCCAAGGCGCTGGAGGAGTTCGATGCCTGGCTTCCTTCGCTTTACGGCAAGCTGTCCGCGGACGACCTGGTGATTCTAACCGCCGATCACGGTTGCGATCCCACCACGCCGTCCACGGATCACAGCCGCGAGTACGTCCCACTGCTCGCGTATCGCCCGCGGAACACGCAAGGAACGAATCTAGGTCTGCGGCGAACGCTATCCGACATCGGCCAAACCGTGGCCGACAACTTCGGCGCAAGAATATCGGAAGGCACAAGCTTCCTAGGAGCGATAGTGTAGGTCCGGACACCCACCTCCCACCACCCATATGCGTCGATCCATCATGGCAGGCAACTGGAAGATGTACAAAACTCCCAGCGAGACCTGCGCTTTTTTTCAGAAGTTCAATCCGCTGGTGGCATCCTCGACGCATTGCGAAATCGTGATTTGCCCGCCATTCATCGATCTGACGGCCGCCATCGAGGCGACTCGCGGAACACGCACGGAGATCGGCGGCCAGAATCTCTTTTGGGCCACGGAAGGCGCATACACCGGCGAAGTCTCCGGTGAAATGCTCAAAACGCTGGGCTGCAAATGGGTGCTGGTCGCCCATAGCGAGCGGCGCCAGTACTTCGGCGAAACCAACGCGGGCGCTCAGAAGAAGATTCTCGCGGCGCTCGACGCAGGACTGACCCCGATCTATTGCGTCGGCGAGACGCCGGACGAGCGCGAATCCGGAAAAACTCATCAGGTTCTCGAAACGCAGTTTCAAGGCGGCGTCGCGGGCCTTGCCGAGGAGCAATTCTTGAAGATCGCCCTCGCCTATGAACCGGTGTGGGCCATCGGCACAGGCAAAGTCGCAACACCCGAAATCGCCGCCGAAGCGCACCGTTTCATCCGCGAGCAGGCGCGCCAGAAGTTCGGCGCAGGCGCATCCGCGGCATGCCGCATTCTTTACGGCGGCAGCGTGAAACCCGACAACATCCGAGGACTGATGGCGCAGCCGGAAATCGACGGCGCTCTGGTGGGCGGCGCGAGCCTCGATCCAAGTTCCTTCGCATCCATTGTGAACTTTTGAACCATGCGATTCACGTGTCTGCTCCTGCTTAGCACTCTGCTTCCGGCCGAAACGCCAAGATTGCCCGAGCCGTATCAAAGGATCGTCGATTTGGCCAACTCCTCGCCGCCCGAATTCGCCGCGGATGCACTATTGCGAGTAGTGGAATCCGCTAAGATCGGCCGCGAGCCGCAGCGCGACCTTGCAGAGCAAGCATTCCGCCTGTCCGCCGCAGCCAAGTTTCCTGTGCGGATGCGGGGAATGCCCGGGAGTATGGTGGACACGCGCTCCGGTTACCTCAGCACAGCTTACGGTTTGAAACTCGACCGCCTGTCGCTCCAAAGCCGGGCTGTATTCGACATGCTGCCCCTCGACAAGGCCAAGGCACGCGAATTATTCCTCGAGATACCACAGCCTGTATTGACGCCACTCACCTGTGACGACTCGCTGGTCTACGAGGTTTCCGACTACTACCGGACCCTGGCCGCGGTCAGCGGCACTTTTACCGAGAAGGAGCGGGCCAAGGAGGATCACTTCAAGTTCCTGCTGGATTATATAGGGCAGGCAACCTCGCCGCTGCAGCTCGCGCCGCTGGCGCGTGCGATCAAGAGCGCCAGCGTTGCGCCGCCGCAGCGCGAAATTCTCTGGAATCGGTTCAGCGGAATGCTGGAAGCCATGCAGCCGGATGACCGCTCCTTTGCCGCTTCGCTCTCCGAGTTGGAACACGAGATTCCGAGCGAAGCTCGAGCATCTTTCGAGAAATACAGGCAGAAGAGCCAGGGCTGCAAGGGCGATGCTCCGCAAGGCGGCTTCACTACCGACGCCACGCCGTCCGCCGACCGGACTCCGAAGGTCGAACCCTATTGGCAATCCGTCGCCACTCACATGCTTCTCGAAGGCGGAAAGCGGCTGCGCTTCGGGCCGGAAGGGAAGCCGCTCACGGATGCCGATCGGGCCACTCGGGAATGGCAGCAGCAACTCACCGACTACCTCAACCAGCTCGCCGATTGGAGCCCGTCGCAAGAGAAATCCGAGGCGGACTACTATCACCAGAAGTGTGTGATCTACGAGGCGCTCGTGGAATTGATCCCACCCTCGCTGCAGCGCGATGAGATCCTGAAGGGCTATCTCAGTTTCGTCGGCAACTCGAATCTGCAGCAGGAAAGCCCCGTGGAATGGTTCATGCACGCTCACTCCATGCTGGAGCGGGTCCGCAGTACGAACACCGGCGAGCCCGCTAAGGTGATCGAAGCCTTTCGAACCTCGGGCAATCGGGTGCTGGCGTTGTACGCAATGCTGGAGAGCACCTTCGGCGGCCAGACGCCTGCCTGGGTAACCCCGAACTGACCCTGAGATCTTCCGCTTCCCGGTCCACTAACCCCTTTGGGCGACGGCCAGTCAGGGATTGACCTTATTCTGAAGCCCCGCGCACCGGCCGATAGCTTATCAGGGTCCTTGCGATGAATGTGCCGCGGAAACAAACTGTTCTCGAGTTCACTCTCTACGCCCTCATCATATTGATGACCGCGCTGCCGGCATTCTTCTACAAGATCATGTCCGGCATCGCGCCTTCCGTCAGGCTCAATATATGGGTTGCGGTGCCCTATTTCGGCGTTCTGATTTGGGCGTTCATGAGGCTGAATTCCGTGCATCGGAAACGCAAGGCGCAACAGGAAACCGCGCCCAGAACTATCGCGGTTCAAACGGAACTGCCCGCAAGGCCGCAGGAACCTACGCCAGTGGCCGGCTCCGGGGAACAAGCGCAGTCCATCTTTGGTTTGACGCTGGCGCAGGTCGCGATACTGTTGCTGGTCTTCACGACCGCGATCGTGAGTTTCACCTGGGCGCTGAGGGCCCTGCGCTAGCGAATGTGGCGCAGACACAACAAATGTTGAAGCCAACCTCTGTTTCTTCGCGCACCGCGACGATCACCGATACAACTAGTGGGAGGGAATGAATCGCGGAAACGATGTTCTAGCTCGGGAACGGCTAGCGCGGAACCGGCATCTGTGCCGGGGTAGCCTGCAAGGCGGCTAACTTCTCGCTCGCAAGCGCCTGCACTTTCGCGATGTTCTGTTCCTTGATCTTTTCGTATCCGCGGATCTGGTCGGGCAAAGCTGCAATCTCGAGCGCCAAGGCGAGATTCTCCGGCGTCAGATTCGCCGCCACCTCTTCTATCAGATCGCGATACCACTGGATGAGCTCACGCTCTTTGCGCCGATGAGCCGCGTAGCCGAATAGGTCCAGCGGCGTTCCGCGCACCACTTTCAGATGTTTCAGCACCAACAGCGGCGCTCGGAACCATGGTCCGAGCTTGATCTTTTTGTTCAACCCAAAACGGCGCAGAAGCGGCGGGTGCAGATTGTACGAGATCGATTCCGGCGCCGCCCACATCTCGCGTGTTTGCCGCTCGAACGCCGGCTTGGTCAGCAGGCGCGCTACTTCGTATTCGTCTTTGTACGCCATCAGTTTGTATAGATACTTTGCTCCTACTTCTTTTAAAGATGGCTCGGCGATTTTATCAAGAAAATCTACATATGCCTGCGCGTAGGCTTCGTTTTGATATTCGCGGAGTTCGGATACGCGATCTGGTGGTTGCGCTCCGTTCCGGTCGCTGCTCGGTGTGGCTTGCGATTCCACCCAGGCTGCGTCTTCGTAATACTTGCGTCCCCAGGAAAATGTCTGCAGGTTTCGTTCGATGTCCACGCCGTTCCACTGGATGGCCTTCTCCATCGATTCGAGTGAAATCGGGATCAGCCCGCCTTGGTACGCCACGCCCATCATGAAGATGTTGACGGCCATGTGACTCCCGAATAATCCTTCAGCCAGACGATTCGCATCCAGAAAAATGTTGCGGCCGCGATTGGTGACCGAGTTGACCACGTCCAGCATCTGTCCTGGTCCGGCGATCGGCGCACGGCTGCGAATCGTATCGATGGTCGGGACCATGTCGGTGTTGACGATCGCAACCGTTCGATCGGCCGACGCCGTGCTCAGGTTATGCGGATGCACCACGCCCAGCAGATCGAAGCCCAGAATCAAGTCCGCGTTCCCCGCGTTCACCTTGGCAGGCGCTTCCATGGGTTCGTCGCTCAATAACAAATGCGATACTACGGCCCCGCCCTTCTGAGCCGTTCCGGTCTGATCCAGCGTCGCCACCGATAGTCCATCGATCCACGCCGCTGTAGCGAGCAGCGCGTTAATCGTCACCACGCCGGTGCCGCCAATGCCCGGTCCGAGAATCCGATAGCCGTCGCCGGCTTTCACCCTGTGACGTGGCGGAGGAACTTCCGCCGGCGGCAACTTCGGAAGCGATTTCTTCTTCAATCCCGTTCCTGCCGCAATCTGCACCGACACGAACGAAGGACAATCGCCCATGGCGCACGTGTAATCTTTATTGCAGGACGACTGGTGGATGCGGATCTTTTGGCCAAGCTCGGTCATCACCGGCGTAAGGCTCATGCAATTGGCTTGTTTCACGCAATCGCCGCAGCCTTCGCAGACCTCCTCGTTGATCACCAGCCGCATGGTGGGCTCCGGCAGCAACCCGCGCGATCGCTTGCGGCGCTTTTCAGCGGCGCATTCCTGGTCGTAAACGATCACCGTGACGCCGGGGATCTGTTCCATCTCGCGCAGCGTGCGCGGCAGTTCATCGCGGGAGCGCAACTCGGCGTTCGACGCGAGCAAGCTGAGATCGGTGTACTTCTCGACATCCTCGGCCAGCACCACGGTTTTCCGGATGCCCTCGGCTTCCAGCTTCCGCGTCAACTCCGGAATCGGCAGCGCACCCATGGCAGTCTGGCCGCCGGTCATGGCGACGTGCCCGTTGTACAGGATCTTGTAGGTGATGTTCACCTTCGCGGCGACGCACGCTTCGATCGCGAGATAGCCGGAGTGGAACAGCGTGCCGTCGCCCAGGTTTTGGAAAATGTGCGGCTGATCGACGAAGGGCGTCATGCCGATCCAAGGCGCGCCCTCGCCGCCCATCTGCGTGAGGAACGAAATATTGCGATTCGGGTCCATCAGCCGCATCGCCATGGTGTGGCAGCCGATTCCGCCGCCCGCAATCTGGCCGTCCAGCAGCAGCGTGGAGCGGTTGTGCGGACAGCCGGAGCAGAACGCCGCGGGCCGTGAGCCCATCGGCTTGGTGGGTAGTGGCTGGGGACTGGTGGCTGGGAACACACGCGCGCTGAGATTCAGAACCTTGCACAATACTTCGGCGATCTTGTCCGGATTCAGTTCGCCCGTTTGCGGAAAGTGCGACTTGCCGAGCACCGCCGGCCGGTTCGGCTGGTCGTATAGGATTTCCCGAAGCTGCATTTCCAAGAAACTTCGCTTTTCTTCCACAACCAGAATTGTTTCGAGACCGTTGGCGAACTCTTTCACGAACTCGGGATCCAGCGGGAATGGCATTCCCACTTTGCCGATGCGGATTCCATCGCGCACCTTCAAATCGCGCAGCCCTTGCATCACGTCGTAGTAGGTTTTTCCCGTGCTCAGGATGCCAATGCGCGCCTCCGCGCCGTTGTGCCGGTTCACGCCGTTCAATCGCGCAAACTGCCGCGCGGCTTCCAGACGCCGCACGTTGACCTCATGCTCCAATGCCAGGGTAATTGGTGGAACCAGCCGCGGATCGACGTATTTCTGGTAGCCCTCCGGAAATCGAATCATCGGATGATCGGGATCCAGCTCCAGCGTTCCACCGCCGTCGCAAACATCGGTGACCATCTTCATTCCCACCCACGCGCCGGAGAAGCGCGATAACCCGATCGCCAGCAGACCGTAGTCGATCACCTCTTGCGTGTTCCCCGGATACAAAAACGGAATGCCAAAGTTGAACAGGCTAAAATCGCTTTGATGCGGAATTGTGGAGCTCTTCGAGATCGGATCGTCGCCGCATAGCACCAGCGCCGCGCAATTCTTTCCGGTGCCGGCCAGGTTGGCGTGACGGAAGATATCGCCGGACCGGTCGACGCCCGGCCCTTTGCCGTACCAGATTCCCAGCACGCCCTCCACTTTGCTTTTTCCGATTACCTCATAAATCTGGCTGCCCATCACGGACGTCGCCGCCAGGTCCTCGTTCACGCCAGGGCGGAAATGGATGTTGTGTTCGGAAAGAAGCTTGCCCGCGCGGGCGAGCGCCATGTCGTAGCCGCCAAGCGGGGAACCCTCGTAGCCGGAGATAAACGCGCCCGTTGCGAGGCCCGCCCTGCGGTCCCGGCGCATCTGATCGATCGGCAGCCGCACCAGCGCCTGGATGCCGGTCAGATACACCCGGCCCTTCTCGAGAGTAAATTTATCGGAAAGTTCCATAGGACTACTACGCGATGATCGATTCATGCTAGCATGTGCTGCATGGCTGCGGGCGGCAGCTCAAAAGGAGCATTCTCGATGCGTATCGCACTCACGTTCGCAGCGTGTTTCGCTCTTGCTCTTTGCCCGTTTCGGGGAGCGGCGCAGGACCGGCCCAGCTTCAGCGGCGCCTGGCAATTCGACGCTTCAAAAAGCGATCTGAAGAGCGCCAAAATCAGCAGCGCGACCTGGGTGATCGAAGAGGGAGACAATTCCATCCACATCACGGAAAACGAGGGCGGCAAAAACAAGAAAGTGGAGTTGCAGTGCACCACCGACGGCAAGGAATGCCAGGTCACCGGAGACAAGGCGAAAGCGTCCTTTTGGTACAACGGTCCGATGCTGGTCGAGATGGAAACCAAGGGCGAGCGGGTGACTCGCTTCCGGATGAAAATCTCGGACGACGGCAAGACCTTGACGGTAGAGATCAATCACCTGGTACCGCAGACCGACAAGACGGATGTGCTTGTGTTCGCCAAGCAACCCCAAGCGTAAAGCGCGGGGACCATAGCGGCGACACTGTCCCCGCGCTTTACGCCCGGAGTTTACGACCTGTCGGAGCCATGCCTCAATTGGTGTTCGTAGTCTGCAGCATCGAAGTGACCCTGCGATTCGGCGACCAGCCCATCCTCCCCGATCGTCCACTCTTCAAAGCCGCTGATGCGAACCTTCTGCCCCGTTCCTCCCGGGCCGGAATTCGTGCCGGTCAGAGTCCAGTGGTACTCCGCCTGTTCGTCCTTGATGAAAATGTCATCCATTTCGAGGTGCAAGTCCGGAAACGCGGACATGAATGCTTGAACGACATCGGTAACGATAGCGGCGCGCCCCACCGCGGGTACGCCGCCGTTCACGGTAAGCGACGCATTCGGAGAAAAGAATGCCGCAACGCGCTCGGGATCCTGGCTGCACCACGCCACGGTGTAGCGCAGAGCAAAATTCCGAAGGTAGACTGGATCGAGCTTCATAGAGCCAGCTTTTGTTCCAAGGCCGCCTTCACCTGCGGCCACTCCCGATCGATAATGCTATACCAAGCCGAATCGCGCAAGCGGCCGCCGGCACAAATCATGTGGTTCCGGAAGATGCCCTCGAACCTGGCGCCGATGCGCAGGATCGCATTGCGCGAGCGCTCGTTCAGCGCGTCCGTTTTCAGCTCCACCCGAATGCATCCCAGCGCCTCGAAGGCGTGGCGCAACATCAGATATTTCGCTTCCGTGTTCACCACCGTGCGCTGCCACGGGCGGCCGATCCACGTGGCGCCGATCTCGACGTGCCGGTTCACCTTGTCGATATTCATGTAACGTGTGCAGCCTACTACGCGGCCTGCATCGAGCCCGAATGTGGCGAACGGCAGCGCCGTGCCTGCGGCCTGCCATTGCAAAGCGATGCGTACGTATTCCAGCATGTCGTCTCGCGTGCGCACCGGCGTCGGGATCAAACGCCACAAGTCGTCATCCAGGCCGATCTCGCATAACGCGTCATGATGCTCCAGCGTCAGGGGCTCGAGCCGGATGTGCCGTCCTGTGAGCACGACGGGCTGAACGTTCATGCGATTCAGGCTAGTTGGATTTCCGGTGAAACTTCTTCTTCAGGTCCGGATAGAACTCTTTTAGCACGTTGAACAGGGCGTCGTATCCGAGCTGGAATCCCGCGCGTGTCGCGATGTTTCCGATGCCTCGCTGCGAACTCGGATAGTAGGCTGACGAGATTGCGCCAGAGGTGAGATTGCCGAACAGCTCTGAGAAGTTGTAGCGCTCTCCGCCCGAATCGGTGCGAGCGACGAAGATCCGGCTGATCGCGTAACCTGTACGTCGCCGTCCGCCGCCGGTCCCCTTGCGAAAGTAGCGTGGATCTTCATGCAGCAGGGTAGGGAAGACGCCGACGGTGAACAGCTCATTCGTGAATGCATCGGTGAAATCCGCACCGTACCGCTTGGCGTACCCCAGTGTCTTGGCCGTATTCTTTCTGCGCATTCGTCTTCTGCTGAATGCTGGCCTGCATGGCCGTGAATCCCCAGGTAAACGGCTCGAAGTAATGCAGCACCAGCTCGAACTTCTGCCCGGTCGAAATCGCCGACACGGGCTGGCTCGGGTCGTTGACAGTCTTGTAGTTCGGGACCACGCCGAACATCCGGTGATCGTCGGCGGTGGACTCCTGCGCATGGCAGGCACACACCGCCAGCAAAGCGATAAGGCAGAGTTTTTTTCAGAAGCGAGACCTCAGCGAGAATTCTAATTATCGCACATCTCCCAAACCGCACCGCGACGAAACCGAGCCGCGACCAGCAGGGAGCGCTACGCTCACAATTCCAATTCAACCGCGGAACGCCATTTCGGTTGCGGTGTCAACTGCGGTCCCGCTCAATATGCTACTTTGACTTATCGTGAAGAAACTCCTGGCCTTGTTCGCCGTCCTCGCCGTCGCTGCCCTGGTAGCTCGCGAAACCAACCTGTTCCCGACGCTCAAAAGCGCCGCCGGCATCGGGAAGCAGGCGGAAGGCTTCTATCTGTTGCCCACCAATCAACTACTGCGCCCCTGGGGTGAGTCGACCGCGATCAAAGGCCGGCCCGTCGACGTCGCGATCGATTCGCGCAAGCATCTGCTGGCCGTCCTGAACACACGCGCCGTGCTGCTGATCGACGCCGCGTCCGGCGCCCAAGTCGCCGATATCCGCACCAATCAGACATCCTACATGGGCGTCGCCTTTCGACCCGGCGATCGCGAAGTTTGGGCCAGCGAAACCTCCCGAAACGGGCCCGACAGCATCCTGATCGCCAAGCTTTCGGAGACCGGCGCGCCCGAGGGAACCGAACGCATCGCGCTTCCCGGCCACGCCATTCCCTGCGGCATCGCGTTTTCCTCCGACGGCAACACGGCTTACGTCGCGCTCAGCCTGAAGGATTCGCTCGCCGTCATCGACGCGCGTACACGCGAGGTTCGGCGGCTGATTCCCGTCGGGATGGCGCCATTTGCGGTCGCTGTTTCGAAGCAGCGCGTTTTTGTGAGCAACCGCGGCGGCCGCCGCGCCGGCGCTCAGGACACCGTCGCACCCAGCAGCGGTGAAAAGATTATCAGCAATCCCGTCACGGGTTCATCGGCCACGGGCACTGTCAGCGTTATCGATCCTCAGAACGATGCCGTTTCCGATATCGCCGTGGGGCTCGCGCCCGCCAACATCGCCTTGAGCCCCGACGAATCCACGCTGGTGGCCGCCAACGCGCATTCCGACTCCATTTCCTTGATTGACACGCGGACGTTGGCGGCAAAAGAGCTCAAGATCCCTGCCTATCCGGAAAGCACCGTGGGCAGCCTGCCGGACGCGGTCGCGTTCGCACCGGACGGCCGGCGCATCTATGTGGCCTGCGGCGGCAGCAACGCAGTCGGGGTTGTGGAGCGGCACGGCAAGGATTGGAAACTCGAGGGCTCCATCCCGGCCGGCTGGTTCCCGTCCGCCATCGCCATCGATAAAGACGGCGCTTTGCGCATCGTCAATATCAAGGGCGCTGGAAATACTTCGAACGGCAAAGGCGCTTTCAGTTCGCTGGCCTACGAAGGATCGTTGATCAAAATCCCCGCGCCTCTTCCCGCACAAATCTCGGGCGGCACGCGCGAGGTCATCGCGGCCAACAGTCCCAAGTTCGAATCCTCGGGCGGCATCGCCAATCTCGCTTCGCTCGGCATCGAGCACGTGTTTTTCATCGTCAAAGAGAACCGCACCTACGATCAGGTACTCGGCGACCTGCCGCAAGCGAACGGCGATCCAAAACTAGTCATGTACGGACGGGACGTCTCGCCCAATCATCATGCGCTCGCGGAAAAATACGTGATCCTGGATAATTTCCACACCGGCGGCGCCATCAGTTTCGACGGCCATCAGTGGCTGATGCAGGCCTTCGTGAGCGATTATGTGGAGCGCGCCTTCGCCGCTTCGCCCCGCGGCTACGCCTGGAACATGAGTGACGCGCTTACCGTCTCGCCGCTCGGCATGTTTTGGCAGTCCGCGACGAAACCGCTGGCAGTTCGCATTTATGGCGAATTCTGTCTCCCCGCCAAGTGGGACCCTGCCACGCAGAAAGCCGTCGACATCACGGAGCGTCAGGAACTGACCTGGACCCATTATTGGAATCTGTACAAGGAAGCCAAGTGGCAGACCGCCGTGGGTTCGAAAAGCGGCGTGCCGGCGTTGCAGCCCTACATGGACGTGCGCTATCCAAACGACTCGACCAGCATCCCGGATCAGATTCGAGCCGAAGAGTTCCTCCGCGAGCTCGCGCAATTCGACAAGACCGGCGGCCTGCCCAACCTCATCGTCATGACGTTGAACAACGATCACACCAACGGCACCCGGCCCGGTTCGCCGACGCCGCGCGCCATGGTGGCCGACGATGACCTGGCGCTGGGCCGCGTCGTGGAAGGAATTTCGAAGAGCAGCTATTGGGCGAAAAGCTTGGTTCTGGTCGTCGAGGATGATGCGCAAAACGGCTTGGATCACGTGGATGGCCACCGCACCGTCGCGCTGGCAATTGGTCCGATGGTGCGCCGCGCAGCGGTCGACTCGAATCACTACAACCACACCAGCATGATCCGCACTATCACCGATATCTTTGGGATACCGGCTCGCAGCCGGTTCCTGGCCAGCGCTCGCGCGATGCACAGCATCTTCACGAACGAGCGTGACCTGTCCACGTATCGAACCCTCACGCCCAAGATCGCGTTGGATGAAATGAACCCGGCCGTCCGGGCGCTCAGCGGTCGCCGCCTCTGGGCCGCCCAACAATCCCTGGCGATGAACTGGTCCAAGCCCGACGACATCGACGAGGCAGTCTTGAATCGCATCTTGTGGTGGGACAGCAAAGGCTACGACCAGCCATATCCCGCGCTCGCGCGACGATGAACCGCCGGACCTTTCTCAAAGCAGCCGCGGCGTGTTCCTTGTCTTCCCCGGCTTCGTTGTATTCCCAAGATCCTCCGCCTCTCATCCGTCCTCGCGCCCTCAAGCCCGGCGACACAGTCGGCTTGATCACTCCTTCCACCTACGTTTCCGATCCCGATTCGCTGGCGCTCGCCGATCGAACGATCTCATATTTCGGCCTCAAATCAAAATGGGGCAAGAATGTTCGACAGCGCGACGGCTACCTCGGCGGCTCCGTCCAGGATCGCTTGGACGACCTGCACGCCATGTTCCGCGACCCGGAAATCAAAGCGATATTCGCAATTCGCGGCGGCTACGGAGCCTCGCAACTGCTGGACCGCATCGACTACAATCTGATCCGCTCGCATCCCAAGATTCTTCTGGGCTACAGCGACATCACATCGCTCCATCTGGCCATCCACAAGAAGACCGGACTCGTGACTTTCCATGGGCCTTCGGTCCTGGCGCGTTTCACCGAGTTCACGCAAAAACACTTCAAGAAAGTTTTGTTCGATGCTGAACCGGCCGGCGCGCTCACCAACCCGCCGGAAACCAACACGCTGCGCCCCGCCCACAACCTGCGCACCGTGCGGCCCGGAAAAGCGCGCGGCCGGCTGATCGGCGGAAATCTGACTCTCATTTCCGCGGCCATGGGTACTCCGTACGAAATCGAAACACGCGGCCGGATACTCTTCATCGAAGACGTCGACGAAGAGCCCTACAAAATCGACCGCATGCTCACCCAGTTGCGCCTGGCCGGCAAGCTCGGCGCGGCGGCGGGAATTGTCTTCGGCGAGTGCACCGATTGCCGCCCGCGCGACTACAAGCCGTCCTTCAATTCCACGTTCACGCTGGGCGAAGTGCTCGATCGCATTCTGGGCGACCTGAAGATCCCGGTGCTCTCCGGCCTCACCATCGGCCACACTGACGACCAGCTCACGTTGCCCGAAGGCGTCGTCGCCACGCTCGATGCCGACAAGCAGCAGCTCATCCTGGAGGAGGCAGCCGTAATCGCATGATGAAACTCGCGTTCTTTCTGGCCGCGGCTTTGGCCTGCGCGCAAGAACCCACAACTGTCCTGCTATGGCCCAACGGCGCGCCTGGCGCGCTCGGAAACGAAGATCCCGACAAACCCTCGCTGACGATCTTCCTGCCGGTGAAGAACCAGACCGCGGGCACGGGCGTGGTGGTGTGTCCCGGCGGCGCCTACGTGAACCTCGCCGCCAATCACGAAGGCAGGCAAGTCGCAAACTGGCTAAATTCGCTGGGCATCGCCGCGTTTGTTTTGAAATACCGGCTGGGACCGCGCTATCATCACCCGGTCGAACTAGGAGACGCGCAGCGAGCCATTCGCATGGTTCGCGCGAACGCCGCCGAGTTCGGCGTGGCGCCCGATCCACCGCCGGTACTCACTTCGAATCGGGAAATCCGGCAGACCCCGACCCGATTCAACGCGCGAGCAGCCGCCCGGATTTCCTGGTGCTTGGCTATCCGGTGATTACACTCACCGCTCCTTACGCGCATCAAGGTTCACGCCGCAATCTCCTGGGCGACAATCCCGGCCCGAAGCTGGTGGAGAACCTGTCGAACGAGTTGCAAGTGACCGCGCAGACGCCGCCCGCGTTCCTGTTCCACACCACCGAAGACAAAGCCGTACCGGTGGAGAACAGCGTGCTGTTTTACATGGCCATGCGCAAAGCCGGCGTCCCCGCGGAATTGCACATCTTCGAAAAAGGTCCCCACGGATTCGGAATCACTCAAAAAGATCCAGCCCTAGCCCTGTGGCCCGCCCTATTAGCAAACTGGCTCCGCGCCCGCAATCTGCTCGTCAAGTAGGACCGAGCCGCGACCGGAAGGGAGCGTCTCATGGGCCTGCGACCCACCAAAGGTGATGAAGCCAATGTGGGGCGGACGCCCTCGTCCGCGGCCGACCCCCTGGTCGGCCTCTTTGTTGCACCGGCCAACCGGACGAGGGCGTCCGGCGCGGACTAAGGGGTCCGCCCCACAGCGTCTTCAACCGAGCGTCGGCAATGGACAGTCCCGAGCATCCTTACTTCGGCATCCGGCTCTTCCACATCCGCCACCAACTCGTGTTCCCCAGATCCAGCGTGTCCCACACGGAGTCGATCATCTGCGCATTCCCCGCAAGCACGCCTTCGCGCGTAACGTCCGCGGGCATCTTAATCAATTCCGCCAGCCGATCGTAAACGGGCCCACGATCCCCCGCCTGCACGCGCCGCAGCAGATGCCACAGACTGATGGCATCGCGCTGCCGCGCTTCGGAAAGCATTACGCCGATCGCCGCCCGATCCGCATCCGCATCGAAATGATGTGCAGCATCCACCAACGCCTGAGATGCATCCTCGTAGTAGGGAATACCCGGCCCTTTGTGCGGACGCGTAACACAAGCCGCACCCGCCGGAATGAACGACTCGCGCCCGTCATTCTCGAACGCCACCCATCCCACGCTCACGCGCACCAGCCCCACGCCGCTCGCATCCACGTTCAGCGTGTATTCGCAGCCCAGATCCACCGTCTGCGCCGACGGGGTGTTGACGAAGAAACGCCCCGGTGGCGCCCAGATCCGCGCATGGATGGTGCCGTGGGCGAGCGCCAGCCGCTGCTCATCCTCTCGGAGCGTGAGCACGGAAAGCTGCGTATTCGGCTCCACGTCCACTTGGCCGACCTCGTCCAAATCCAGCCGCGCGCGAGACTGGGCATCGGTGCTCAGCGATTGGCCCTTAGCCAGCCGCTTTACTGACGGACTTCCTGCGACCGTGGCCACTTGCCAGGCAGGCCGTGACCGTTGCCACACCATCCAAAGAGCGCCGGCAATGACCAGCAGCGACGCAGCGGCAGCTAACAACAGCGGCAAGCGCGTTGGCCGCGGGATCCGCAACACAGGCGTCTTGTCCGGCTGATGCCCCAACGGGCTCAGTAGATTCTCCAGGCGCTGAATTTCAGGGTCGGGCTCGCCCGACTTGTCCCACAAATAATTTTCGTTCATGGCGCCGCCCTCCCTTCGAGTTTTTCACGCAGTATCTTCATGCCGCGATGCAGGTTCACGCGAACCGAATCCGCCGTCAAGCCGGTCTTTTCGGCGATTTCAGGGCCGCTCAGCCCTTCCACCAATCGCAGCATCAGCGTCTCGCGGTACGCATCCGGCATCCCACGGATCACGTCCAGTACTTCCAGAGCTTCCGGCTCCGGCGCCTTCTGACGGAGCATGCCCTCTTCGAGTTCCGTTGTCTGGGGCGTCCGCCGATGATAGTCGATCGCCTGATTGCGCGCGATCTGCGCCAGCCAGCCCGCAAAAGCTCTATCGTCGCGCAAGCTTGTCAATCGCCGCAGCGCCAGCAGGAAAACATCCTGGACCATGTCGTCCACTTCCGAGTGCGGCACGCGCGCCAGCAGCAAACCGTGCACCATGCGCGCGTACTGCTGGTACAGTTGCCCGAACGCGGCACGGCTGCCGTCGCGCGCCTGCTCCACCAGCGAGGGCTCCCTTTGCCGTTCCGGACGATCCGCTAACACATAAAGTGCGATAACGCTCTCCATCATACCGGCTATTGGAAGAGACGATAAATGTTAGCGAGTGTTAACAGCAGCGCGCCGGAAGTGCGGCCCCGCGGCAAGAACACTCCGGCCTGCGTTGGCCAATCGGCCTGTCGGCGTGATAACAATAAATATTGGAACCCATCTTCGAAACCAACCTGCCAGGACTCGAACTCCACGCGCGGGGCAAAGTCCGTGACGTTTATGCCGCCGGCGATTTCCTGGTGATTGTCGCCACCGACCGGCTGTCCGCTTTCGACTACGTGCTGCCCACGCCCATCCCCGACAAGGGCAGGGTACTGACGCAGCTCACCATCTTCTGGCTCCGGCTGTTAAGCGATATCGTGCCGAACCATTTTGTGTCGGCGAACGTCGACGAGTACCCGGCCGAGTTCCAGCGCCACCGCGATCAGCTCGAGGGCCGTTCCATGCTCGTTCGGCGCGCCGATATGATCCAGGTCGAGTGTGTCGCGCGCGGCTATGTCTCCGGCTCCGGTTGGAAGGATTACCGCGATGGCGGCCACATTTGCGGCATTGCGCTTCCGCCGGGCTTGCGCGAATCCGACAGGCTCTCTCAACCGATTTTCACGCCGGCTACCAAGGCACAATCCGGTCACGACGAAAACATCTCGTTCGAGACTGCTGCCCGGGAGATCGGCGAGCCGCTGGCAGCCCAGCTTCGCGATCTGACACTCGAGATTTACGATCGCGCCGCGCGGTACGCCGAAACGCGCGGCATCATCATCGCGGATACCAAGTTCGAATTCGGATTCATCGGCGACCAACTGGTGCTGGCCGACGAGGTGCTCACGCCGGACTCTTCGCGTTTCTGGCCGCGCGCCACCTACCAGCCCGGCGGACCGCAGCCTTCCTTCGACAAGCAGTTCGTGCGCGACTACCTTGAATCCATCCGCTGGGACAAGCAGCCGCCCGCGCCCGCGCTTCCAGCCGGCGTGATCGAGAAGACCAGTGAAAAGTACCGCGAGGCCTATCGCGTGCTCACCGGAAAGCCGTTGTGACCTGGATCGACGTTCTGCTGCTGCTGGTGATCGGGTTTTCCGTGCTGTCGGGATTCATGGCGGGATTCGCGCGCGTCGGCATCGGATTCGCCGCCACCATCCTCGGCATCCTCTGCGGCTTCTGGTTTTACGGAATAGCTGCGGAGCCTTTGCTCGATTACGTCAGCTCCAGAACCATCGCCAACCTGGTTGGGTTCTTCATCATCTTCATTGGCGTCGTTCTGATTGGCGCCGTGGTAAGCCGCGTGCTCGCCAGGTTCTTCAAATGGGTCGGCTTGTCCTGGTTCGATCGCTTGCTCGGGAGCGCATTTGGATTGATGCGGGGCGCGCTGATAGCCGTTGCCCTGGCAACCGTGTTGCTCGCGTTTGCGCCCAAGCCGCCGCCGCGCTCCATCGTCGAATCCAAGACCATGCCGTACGTGATCGACGCGTCGAATATCCTCGCGGCACTGACGCCGCATGAAGTCAAGGACGCCTTCCGCGAGACGAAAGAAAAGTTGAAGAAGCTCTGGTCTGAGGAAACCAAGCGTTCGCCCGAGGTGCGGCGCGAATGAACTTGCTGATCTTCGATCTGGACGGAACGCTGATCGATTCGAAGCTCGATTTGGTTCACTCCGTGAACGCAGCTCGCAAGCTGATGAATCTGCCGCCGATTTCCGAGCAGGTGGTTTCGTCTTATGTTGGCGACGGTGCTCCGGTGTTGCTGCGCCGCGCCTTGGGACCGGAGGCGAGCGATGAGGACGTGCGGCGCGGCCTGGAATTTTTCCTCGCCTATTATCGCGAGCACATGCTCGACAACACGCGGCTATATCCGGGTGTAAGGGAAGCGCTCGACCGGCTGCTTGAGAGCGGCGCTAAGATGGCGGTGCTCACCAACAAACCAGTGCGCTTCAGCCGCGCGCTGGTGGATGGTCTCGGGCTGGGCGAGCATTTCTTTCAAGTCTACGGAGGCAACAGTTTTGAGCAAAAGAAGCCGGATCCGATCGGCATCGAAACGTTGCTGAAGGAAAGCGGTGTTCCGCGCGACCGCACCATCATGATCGGTGACAGCGGCGTGGACGTCCGCACGGCCCGCAACGCGAATGTCAAAGCTTGCGGCGTCTCCTACGGCTTTCAACCGGAAGCCTTCGAGCAAGATCCGCCGGACATTCTAGTCGACGACATGAACGACCTGGCAAACTATGTTTTAGATCCGCGTTCATCCGCGTTCATCCGCGGCCAGTAATCTCCGCCAGCCGTTCCACCTTCCCCCTAGCTTTCCCAGATTCCACGGATTCCGCCGCGCGCCGCATTCCGTCGGCGAGGTTCACGGCCACGCCGGCCGCCACCAACGCCGCCGCCGCGTTCACCAGCACGATATCCCGCCGCGCACCGCGTTCGCCCTGAAGCACCGCGACCGCAATCTGACGGTTACGTTCGCGATCGCCGCCCGCAAGCTCCGCAACCTTGGCCTGGTTTACACCGAAATCCGCCGGGGTCCAGGAGAGCTTGCGCACCTGCCGCTGTGTGACCTCGTACACCGTTGTCGGTCCTGTCGTGGTCACTTCATCCAGCCCGTCCGAGCCGTGCACAACGAAAGCCCGGTCCGCTCCCAGACCAGTAAGCGCATTCGCCATCAATTCCGCCGCCGCGGGCGACGGTGCGCCGATCAACTGCCGCCTCGCGCCCGCCGGATTCGTCAGCGGGCCCAGCAGATTGAACACGGTCCGCATCTTCAATTCCAGACGCGCCGGCTGCGCGTGCTTCATGGCCGGATGGAGCATCGGCGCGAACAGAAATCCAATGCCCGCCTCGCGGATGGCGCGCCCAACGTCTTCGGGAGAAATGGAAATGTTGATGCCCAGCGCTTCCAGAACGTCCGCGCTGCCGCACACGCCCGCGAGCGACCGGTTGCCGTGCTTGGCCACGTGCACGCCCGCACCGGCCACAACGAAGGCGGCGATGGTTGAGACGTTGAACGTAGCAGGGCCATCCGCGCCGCCTGTCCCACACGTGTCGAGCAGAGGCTCGGAGTCCGGTCCTGCGTCCACGCGCTCCGATTTTTCCCGCATGGCCCGAGCGAAGCCGAGCACTTCTTCCGGAGTTTCGCCCTTCATCCGCAAGGCAACTAAGAACGCGGCGATGAGCGGAGTGGAAGCTTCGCCGCTGAGCACGTCGAGCATGGCCAGTCGCGCGTCCTCAGCGGAAAGATTCTCCCGGGCAGCGACTCGGTGCAGGTAAGGCAACAGCATGGAGGGCTTTGCCCGTGAGTTTAGCACGCAGGCGGTAGAAGAAGCCTCTTGGGGGCTATTGTACGGGCAACTTCCACATTCTTGGTAGACTAGATAGCAGGTCTCAAATCACAGGCTGAAGCCTGTGCCACCTTGCATGTTCGATAACTTATCCGACAAGCTGCAGAGGGTTTTCAAGAACCTGCGCGGCGAAGGGAAATTGACGGCCGAAAACATGGAGGCCGCTCTGCGCGAGATCCGCGTGGCGCTGCTCGAGGCCGACGTGCATTTCCGCGTGGTGAAGCAGTTCATCGAGAACATCAAGCAGAAGGCCATGGGCGAAGACGTGCTCACGGCGCTGTCGCCGACACAGCAGGTGGTCAAGATCGTTCGCGACGAAATGATCCGGACGCTGGGGACGCACCAGTCGAAGCTGCGGATGGCCAACGAGCCGCCCACCTCGATCATGATCGTCGGGCTGCAAGGCTCGGGCAAAACCACCACTACCGGAAAGCTGGCGCGGTGGCTGGCGAAAAACGGGCACAGCCCGCTGATGGTTTCGGTCGACGTCTATCGTCCCGCGGCGCGCAAGCAGTTGAGCGTGATTGCGCGGGACGTCAAGCTGCCGATTTATGAAGGCACGCCGGAGGAAACCAAGCCCGCGGAACTGGCGCGCTCGGCGCGGCGCGAATCGGCGCAGACCGGGCGCGACGTCCTGTTAGTCGACACCGCTGGCCGTTTGCATATCGATGACGAGCTGATGCAGGAGTTGCAGGAGCTGAAGGAACAACTCGCTCCGTCCGAGATCCTGTTCGTGGCCGACGCCATGACCGGCCAGGACGCGGTCAAATCCGCGGACGAGTTTCAAAAGCGGCTGGGGATCACCGGCGTCATCCTGACCAAGATGGATGGCGACGCACGCGGCGGAGCGGCCCTCTCTATACGCGCCATCACCAGCCAGCCGCTCAAATTCGTCGGCGTCGGCGAGAAGTTCGACGCACTCGAGCCGTTTCATCCGGACCGCGTGGCGCAACGCATCCTCGGCATGGGCGACATGCTTTCGCTCATTGAGAAAGTCGAAGAAAACATCGACCAGAAACAGGCGGAGGAGATGCAGCGCAAGCTCATCGACAATGAGTTCACGCTGGAAGATTTCCGCAATCAGTTGCGCCAGGTTCGGAAACTCGGCCCGCTGGAGTCAATCCTGGGCATGATGCCGCAGATCGGCCCCATCAAGAACCTGAAGGACGTCAAAGTAGACGAAAAGGAAATCACGCGCGTGGTGGCGATTGTCGATTCGATGACCGCGAAAGAACGCGCGAATCACATGCTCATCAACGGCACCCGCCGCCGGCGCATCGCCAAGGGCAGCGGAACTACCGTTCAGGAAGTAAACAACCTGCTCAAGCAGTACGCGCAGATGCGCAAAATGATGAAGAGTATAACGGGCGGCGGATTCCTGGGCAAGCGCCTGGCGAAGCTCAAGCTGCCGATGCTACAGTAAGGAGAGAAATGTTAATGATTCGACTGGCGCGATTCGGCGCCAAGAAAAAACCGACCTATCGTGTCGTGGTGATCGACAAAGAGCGTGCGCGCAACAGCACGTCAGTCGAAGTTGTGGGCTTCTATAATCCCGTCAGCCAGCCGCCGACCGTCAATCTGAAGCATGACCGGATCGAGTACTGGCTCAAGAACGGCGCACAGCCATCCGAGACGGTCAGCCGGTTGTTGAAGAACAATCCCGCCCCTCAACCGGCCGTAGTCTAGAACCTTCCTGTAAGTTTTTCCTGGCAGAGGGCGCTAACGTATTCGTGTATTTATTGAGTATCAGCCTGTAACTGCAAGTGTTGGAAGGCACTTAGCCTTCGTTCATGCTTTGGTAGCCGAGGTGCAACATGAAAAAAGATTTGGGTGAAGGAGGGTTACACAGGTGAACAAGTTTACGGCTATCTCTCTTGGGGTGGTGTTGAGCCTCGCGCCGGGAACCCTAGTGGCGCAGCATGGACACGGCGGCGGGTTGCACCTGGGCAGCAGTATGTCTTCGGGCGCCGGCATGTCAGTGGGCAAGGGCATAACGGCAGGCGGCGGCCTTACGACGGCCGGAGCCGCGTCAATGAGCAAAGGACTGTCCGTAGGCAGCGGCTTGGGCAGCAGTGCGTCGATGGGCGGTGGCTTGAGCAACGCTATGGGCGGCGGGTTGTCGAAGGGCGCCACGATGTCGACGAATCACGCTTCTCCGACGGCTTTCTCCGCGACATCGAAGACAGCCACACAGGCGCTGCTGGTTAGCCCGGATTCGTTCGTGCAGCCGACAACTTCGACCGGCTTCAGACGCAATCCGATGCTGTTGTCCACCAGGGCGCAAACCCTGTTGCCGGCGGGCACGAGCGTTCGCGGCGCAGCCATGGGATTTCGAAACCAGCGGGAGTTTCTTACGACGCTGCACGTCTCGCGCGATCTGAACATCCCGTTCAATCAGTTGAAAGCCGAGACCACCGGGCCGCACCACGAATCCCTGGAGAAGGCGATTGCGGAACTGCGCCCGAGTCTGAGCCACAGCCAGATCAAGTCCGGCATCCGCGTTGCGGAACGCGAGACGGGCCGCGATCTTCTCGTCTCTCGAATGTCAACGCGCGTGGAGGGCAGCCGATTCCTGGCCTCCAGAGTGCAAAGCCTGCTTCCAGCGGGAATGACCCTGCAGGCAGCAGAGGCGGGCTTCCGGAACCAAGGGCAATTTCTGGCCGCGTTGCACGTCTCGCACAATCTGGGAATTTCGTTCGCGGACTTGAAAGCTAAGATGACCGGCCCGAATCCGGAGTCACTGGGGCGGGCGATTCAAGACCTGCGTCCGAATCTCAGCAAGGGAACGGTGAAGAGCGACGTTGAAGTAGCGGAGCGCGAGGCCGAGAACGACACCGATTCCATGCTCGAACGCGAGCGGGAGCTGGAGTTGAAAACGATGCTGGCGCGCCGCTAGCACCAAACTGGAAAAATCCGGACCGCTTGCTCACGCGCGGCTCAGCAAGAGTTCGGAACCGCGACCGCTTAGATGTCCAATCGTTCCGTCGCGGGCTTCTCCAAGCGGACGGTGAACCAGAAACGCGAGCCTTTGCCGGGCTCGCTGTCCGCGCCAATCTGGCCATTCATCATCTCCACCAGTTGTTTGGATATGGTGAGACCGAGCCCGGTTCCTCCGTACTTGCGCGTGATGGAGCCGTCGCCTTGCACAAACGGCTCGAATAACAAGGGGTGCTTTTCGGAAGAGAATCCAATGCCTGTATCGCTCACTTCGAATATCGCCAGCGCCCAGGCCGGGCCGCACTCCTGAATGCGGGCGGCAACCGACACCTCGCCGCGTTCGGTGAACTTGATCGCGTTCCCCACGAGATTGACCAGAACCTGGCGCAAGCGGACCGGATCGCCATGGAACGGGCCCGCCAGGTCACTTGCGACGGAAGAATGGAACTGCAGACCTTTGCCCTGGACGCGAGGCTTGACCAGCTTTACCACTTGATCCACAATGTCGGACGGTTGGAACTCGATGTTCTCGATATTCAGCTTGCCGGCCTCGATTTTCGACAAGTCCAGGATGTCGTTCAGCAGGGCCAGCAAGGTTTCGGCGGACACGGCCGCGCCCTCGGCGAGTTCCCGCTGCTCGGCAGTTAATTCGGTATCCAGGAGCAGACCGGTCATGCCCATGACGCCGTACATGGGCGTGCGGATCTCGTGGCTCATGTTGGCCAGGAACTGGCTTTTGGCGCGATTGGCAACGTCGGCTGCATGCTTGGCGCGGCGCAACTCCTCTTCCACCTGCTTCCGTTCCAGGGCGTAGCGGATGGCCCGCTCCAGCGTGTGCGCGTCCACCTGGCCTTTCACCAGATAATCGGCCGCGCCGGCTTTCATGGCCTGCAGGTCTGCATCGCGGTCTTCGTGTCCGGTGAGAAGAATCACCGGCGCGGCACAGTTGCAGTTCATGGTGTGATGCAACAGCTCCACGCCATTGCGCCGGCCTAAACGGTAATCGAAAAGATACAGTTCATGTCCCCGCCGCTCGATGGCCTGGATTGCATCGTCGTAATTGGCGACCCATTCCAAGGAGAACCGGTCCGGGCTGATTTCGCGCAACAGCTCGCGCGTGATGACGAAGTCGTCTTCGTCGTCGTCCACCAGCAGCACGCGTAAGGGCAAACCGTCCATCTTCGAATTTCACGCATCCTTTGGCGGCAGTTCCACGATTTCGAGCCAGTACTTGCCCAGCGTCTTGGTGACTTCGACCAAGGATTGAAAGCTGACCGGTTTGACGATGAACGAATTAACACCCAAATCGTAGGCGCGGTAGATGTCTTCCTCGGCCTGCGAGGTTGTCAGTATCACGATGGGAATGCGGCGCAGGTTGGGTTCCGCCTTGATTTCGCGCAGCGCCTCGCGTCCGTCTTTCTTGGGCATATTCAAATCCAGCAAGATGATGCCGGGAAGCGGCTGGTCGGCGAGTTGGGCGTGCTTGCCGCGCCGCCACAGATAGTCCATCAACTCTTCGCCGTCTTCGACAAAGTGCAGCTCGTTCGCCAGACGGCTCTCCTCCCAGGCGTCTTTCACCAGCATGCGATCCTCGGCGTCGTCGTCCGCATAGAGGATCGTGATGGGCAGTGCGTGTGCGCTCATAGTTTGTCTTTTCTCCTAAGTGTCGATAGTCAAAGTTCCAGGGGCAGAGTTACGATAAACTTCGCGCCCTTGCCCGGCTCGCTATGGGCGGTGATACTGCCCCCATGCCGTTCGGCGATTTGCCGGCAGATCGCCAGGCCGATGCCCGTGCCTTCATATTCGTTGCGGCCGTGCAGGCGCTGAAAAACCTGAAAGATGCGGTCCAGATATTTCTCTTCGAACCCGATACCGTTGTCTTCCACGACGATATGGCAGGAACGTTGATCCGCTTCGGCCAGAGAACTTGTGACCTTGACGACCGGCGGCTGATCCGGCCGGTGAAACTTGAGTGCGTTGCCGATCAGATTCTGCAAAAGCTGGGACATCTGTAAGCCGTCGGCGTTGAGAGCCGGCAGAGTACCGATCTCAACGGTCGCGCCCAACCGCTCGATGCGCGTTTCCAAGTCGGACAGCACGGCGCGTGCCACGGCGTTCAGGTTTACGGGCGCGAACGGTTGCGCCTTGGTCTTCAGGCGCGAAAGCGCCAGAAGATCGTTGATCAGCACCTGCATGCGCCCGGCCGCATTCTGCATGCGGCCCAGATAATCCAGACCCAGATCGCCGATGGAATCGCCGCATTTTGCGTTCAGGCGGTCGCCGAAGGCTTGGATCTTGCGTAGCGGCTCCTGCAGATCGTGCGAAGCCACATAAGCGAATTGTTCCAGCTCGGCATTGGAGCGGGCGAGCTCCTGCGCCTTGCGCGCCAGCTCTTCCTGCGCCTGCTTGCGTTCGGTGATGTCCAGTAGCGAAGAGCGGATTCCGACTACCGTGCCGCTCGCGTCCCGGATCAGTTTTTCGTGGATCTCGACCGTGAGCCGTGCGCCGTCGCCGCGCACATAGTCCCGCGTAAAAGGGACCAGGGCCTGCTCTCCGGAAAGCTTCTTGCGCACCGCCTCCTGACTACGTACGCGTTCGTCGTCCGCCACGAAGTCCCAGATTGGCTTGCCGATAATTTCCGAATACTGGAAACCCAGCAGGGCACACTCGGCCCGGTTCAGACGGCGCACCACACCGTTGCAATCGATCTCGTGGTAGGCAACGGGAGCTTGGTCAAAAAGCTGACGGAACCGTTCTTCGCTCTCGAGCAGCTCCTGTACCGCCAATTTATGTCCGGTGACGTCCCAAAAAATGCATTGGAGGCCCAAGGGTTGTTTGGCGGCGTCGTAGATTGGGGTCTTGATCACCTGTACGTAAAGCTTGGCCCCCTGCGCCGTCACGTGTTGTTCGACCGTCTCGAACGGTTGGCCGCGCTGCAGCACCTTGAGGTCGTCTGCACGATATTGGACCGCCAGATCGCGCGGGAACAAGTCAAAATCGGTTTTCCCGAGGATATCCTCGAGCGGCTTACCGATCAGCTCGCAGCATTTCCGGTTGGCGAACGTGAAGCGGCCCTCGAGGTCCTTGTGCAGGATGCTGTGGGGAAGGTTCTCGACCAAGGAATGGTAAAAGGCATCGGAGTGACCGATGTCTGCAGAGACACGAGCTCTTTCCAATTCCGCGCCCAATTGGCTGATGCTTGACACCTGTACCTTCAGACTGGTTCATCGACACGATACGGGGAAAACTTTAGATATTGAGCAGGGCCCCGAAACGACCACGCGCTTACTGTTTTTCTACTTGCGCGGCCACCAGGTATACGTTGCGCTCGACGGTGTTGGTGGCAGACTGGCCGAGTTTTTCGAGCGCTGCGGCGCGCATCGCTTGGGCTTCCCGATTCGCGGGCTCGGCGGCCAGCACCACGTCGGTGAGTTCCAACACCAACTGCGGACTGGTTTCCCGCGCGGCGCGTTTCAGGATGGCGGCAGACCCACCGCTGGCTTCGATCAGCGCGCGGCTGAGCGCCGCCTTCGGGCCGGGGTTGAGGTTCGCAGGGAGGAAATCGTACCAGCCCGTGTACTCTTTATAGATGCCGTTCACCGACCACGGTACCGTGCCGTATCCGGGCTGCAGATACGGAAGGCTCGCCAAATCATCGGGCAGCTTCACTTCCTCGCGGATCTGCGCGAGCGGCAGCCCCAGGTTCAGACGCTTGACCGTCTCGTCATGAACCCAGCGAATGGCACGCGCGTAGTTGGCGAGGATGGTGTCGATCTTTTCTTCGCCGGCTTGCGGATTGGTGTGCGATGGAACCAGATAGGCGGCGTGCAGCTTGCGCATGCGATCGAGCGAAGCGGCCCAGCCGGTGATTGGCCGGTCGGGTTTCATAGGGCTCGCCAGCATCGGAAAGCTTTCGTAAAACAGGTCGCCCGGCAGCAGCACGCGCTCTTGCGGCATCCAGACCATCAGATGATCGAACGTCTCGCCGAGCGTGTGGTACAGCTCGAATTTCACGCCGCCTTCCTCGAAACGATATTCTTCGTCGAAGAGGACATCGGGCTGGATATATCCGCGCTCGCCGGGGTTGCGCGCATCGATCGCCAGCCGCGCACCCCGTTTCTCGGCGGGCAATGCGGAGCCGAACTGGATGGCGTTCAAGCGTCTGTTGTAGCCGCCCAGCATCACGTACTTTGCCATCTCCTCGACGTGGTTGCGCTGCGCGATGATTCTCGTTCCGTCGCCCTTGAACACGTTGGCGCCGTTGATGTGATCGCCGTGGAAATGCGTGTAGACGATGTAGCTCACCGGCAGGCTGCTGATCTTGCGCATCTCTTCGAGCGTCGCGCGCGCGGCCGCGGGGCTTTCGGTGGTGTCCACAACTACGATGCTTTTGGCGGTGAGGACATAGATCACGTTGCCGAGCGCATAGCCGGTGGCAACGTAGACCCGTTCTGTGACCTTGTTCAGACCGCGGGAGGGGTTCAGATACTGCGCCGGGGCAACGGACGCAATGAGCAACAGCGATGCAAGGCGCTTCATCGATGTATCATATCCCATGGTTTGAACACTACGTTTTGCTCAGGCCTCAGTTATGTAGTGGCGGTTCGATTCCCGGTCAAATCGTGGCCCGGCAAGTCCCCTCAGGCTGACAGGATTTTGTGCTGGTCGACTGATCTCATGAGCACGGGTGCAGTGGAACCCATTCGACGAGAACGGCGTTTTGCAGGCCCACCTTCCGGTTTGCCGACAAGCCGGGCACGGACGGTCCGGGTTATTAAAGACTGTGACGTTAGCCGTGAGCGACGCTCCTAGTACAAGAAGGACTGTTCCAGACGAGGGATTTTGCTGGAGGAAGAATAAGGGTGCTACGTAACCACAAATTTCGAAAGCAGAAAGTGGAGCGGCGATGAGAACGGAATTGCTGCGATTCAACGGCGCTGTCGAGCGAGATCCTGCCATCGATGCGTGGATGAAAGAGCATGCCGGTGAATTGGAAGCAATCGCGCTGCATTGGTTTGAGATGATGCGAAAATGCGGGGACGAAGTTCGGGAGCTCTTGCATGACGGCTATCCGGTTACATGTTTGGGAGATGCGCCCTTCGGCTACGTCAATGTATTCACTTGGCACGTAAACGTGGGGTTCTTTCGCGGCGCAGCGCTGCCGGATCCGGCCCGCTTGTTGCTAGGCAACGGCAAGTTCATGCGCCATGTGAAGCTAAGACCGGGAACGGCCACAAACGCCGCAGCGCTAAGCAGGCTCATCGATCTGGCGTACTCGGATATAAAGGAGCGCGTCGAAAACGGCTAGCTCAGTGGAACGCCTCGAGAGGCCGAGGCGGATATGAACCGCCAGATTAGTAACGAATCGCATTGTGGTTGCCGATCGTGAGCGGATCACGCGCAACCAGGAAGTTGGGCTGTCGCAGGCTGGCTTGTCGGTCCCAATCTCAATCTCCGGGTGGCCAACCACTCGCCCGAAGCGTGCGAACGCTACTTCAAGAGGTAAACGACCGTCGTCTCAGTGTCGGCCGGATCCGGCGTCGGATCTCCGTATATCTCCCACGAGTGCCCAGCGGACTCCCTCCGATTCGCCGCCATCCATTTTCCGATCGCGTCGTGCGCTTCGTTCATTCGATTGTACGGGCCACGGTGGACGGCGACGGCAGCCTCGCCCCTTGCGTTTCGGTCGCGTACACCTCGCCCGCAGTTTCAAATGTGCGCGTGACCTCGACACCGAAGTCGCACAGTATCAGCGCGCCCGGCTGTGTCGGGTGGTGGTAGAGAAAAATGTTGTGGCCATCAGTCCACAGGCCTGGCTGGCTGCGAATGAACTCCCAGACCTTGCCCAGGGCCGGCCCCCACGCCGAGCCAACCGCGCCCGGCGCGGCCTCGCGCCGCACCGCAGCCAACTTGCGGGGGTGAACAGTCTCTAAGTTGACGGAGACGGGCATTCCTCGATCGTAAACTAAGATCGTGATCGCGTACCGGTTACCTCCGGCATCGAGGCTCAGGCCGCATGCGAATTTGACGGACGATACCCGGGGATGGCCGTGTCCAGACGTCGGGGAGGCTTCGGTCGGGTCACGCACTACTCGGAAGTTAACCCACCTGCATCTTTTGCCGAAATTTGCGCCGGTCCGGATTCGTCAAAATAGAAGCATGGCATCCAAGTGTGTCTGGCTGCGTGCAATTGGACTGATTGCACTAGCCTTCGCCGCGCCAGCGGCCATATTCGCCCAATCCGCTCCCAAGCGCTACGCTCTGATCCTGGACGATCCCTCGGTGTCCGAGCGTCTCGCGACCGGAGAAACAACCGAATCCGTCGCTTCACGCGACTACCGTCGGCAAATGGAAGCCCGGCAACTGATCGTGCGCAACGAACTCGCGGCCAGAAAATTCCAAGTCACGGGTTCGGTAAGCACTCTGTTGAACGCCATCTTCATCGCGGCGCCGAAGGAACGCCTGGCCGAATTGCAGGGCTTGCCCGGCGTAAAAGGCGTGGTGGCCTTGCGCACCCGTCATCGGAATCTGAATCGCGCGACGCAACTGCTGAACGCCTCCTCCGCCTGGAATGCTCTGGGCGGAATCCAGAACGCCGGCGCCGGAATGAAGATTGCGATTATCGACACCGGAATCGACCAGTCGCACCCGGCCTTCCAGGACAGCGCCCTGAAAGCGCCCCCGGGTTATCCCGTCTGCAATGTACCCAACTGCGCGAGCTTCACGAACAACAAAGTGATCGTGGCGCGCAGCTACGTGCCGCTGATCGCTGCCGGGAGCGATCCCAACAATCCCGCGGCCGATTCGCGCCCGGACGATTACTCGCCGCGCGACCGGTCCGGCCACGGCACCGCCACGGCATCCTGCGCGGCGGGCGTGAGCAACACTGGTCCGGCGCAGATCACCATCAGCGGGATGGCGCCGAAGGCATACCTGGGCAACTACAAGATTTTCGGATCGCCGGAGATCAACGATTCGGCGCCGGACGACGCGATCATACAAGCGCTGGAAGACGCTGTGAAGGATCACATGGATGTTGCGTCGCTGTCGTTCGGCGGGCCTGCCTTTACCGGTCCGCTGGATTCCGGCGCCGCCTGCGGGAATGCTGCCGGAGTGCCGTGCGACCTGGTGCCGACGGTGATCGAAAATGCGGTGAAAGCCGGGATGGTGGTGGTGATCGCGGCGGGGAACGATGGCGACGGGCAGTCCAGCACTTCCGCCCCAACCTTGAGCACCATCGAGTCGCCGGGGGATGCGCCGTCGGCGATCACGGTGGGGGCCACAACCAACTCACATTACATGCTGGAAGGCGTCCGGGTTCCAGGCTCGGACGTGTCTTCGAATCTGCAACAGATCTCCGGCGTTTTCGGAGATGGCCCGGCTCCGCTCGGGGCCGTGGCTGCACCGCTACGCGACGTAACTCAACTCGGCGACAGCGGACTGGGCTGCGGCCCCTTACCCGCCGGATCGCTATTTGGGGCCTTCGCGCTCATCCTGCGCGGCGGATGTTCGTTTGTCGCCAAAGTGGAGAACGCACAGAATGCCGGCGCGCAGGGCGTCATCTTTTATATGGACACGCAAGCCGCTCCGGTCCGGCCGCTGAATCTCTTCGATACGAACATCCCGGCGATCATGATCTCGAACGCCAGCGGAGTTGCACTCAAGTCCTTCATCGATGCGAACGCCGGACGGACGGTGCTGATCGATGCGGCCGTTTTCGAGCAGAACAAAACCAGCTTCAATCAGCTTGCATTATTTTCTTCGCGAGGACCCACCACGGGAGACAATGCGCTGAAGCCCGATCTGGTAGCGGTCGGCGGCAGCGACGGATTTTACACGGAAGTGTACTTTGCAGCCCAGACGTACGATGTGCTCGGAGATGTGTATAGCGCGAACGGGTATGCAGCCGCTTCCGGTACCAGCTTCTCGACGCCTCTGGTGGCGGGCGCGGCTGCGCTGGTGAAGCAGGCTCATCCGAATTTCGCGGCGCTGCAGATTAAGTCTGCGCTGGTGAACACCGCTTCTCAAGACGTGAGCAACGACGAGCAGGGGCGTACGGTGGGGATTCAGTCCTTGGGATCTGGCAAGCTCGACGTTGGCGCTGCGATACAAACGACGGTCACGGTGAATCCTGCCACGATTTCGTTCGGCGTTGCAGCGGCCCTGCCGATCAGCAAGCAGATTCAGGTGACGAATCTCGGCACGGGCAGCGTGACTCTGTCGCTCGCCGTGGCGCCCAATAGCTCGGCAGCCAGCGCCAATGTGGCGCTCGACCAACAGAGCCTCACTTTGGCCGTCGGCGCGTCTGGCACGATCAACATCACGCTGTCGGGCACTGCGCCCGCGCCCGGTTCCTACTCAGGCTTCGTAACGATTCAGGGTGGACCTGTACCGCTGCGTGTACCCTATCTTTTCCTGGCGGGCAGCGGTGTCTCCGCCAATCTCATTGCGCTCTCGGGTGATGGTTTCGATGGAACGGTTGGGCAGGGCATTCCAGACGGAGTGATTGCCATCCGGCTCATCGACCGTTTTGGATTGGCGGTCTCGGGTGCACAAGCAACGTTCACGGCGACCGGCGGCGCGACCCTGCAGAATGCCGACGCGAAAACCGACGCGTACGGCATCGCCACGGCCGAGCCCATACTCGGATCGAACATGGGCAATTATGATTTCCTCGCTTCCGCGGGCGGTCTGACATGGGATTTCTCCGGCATGGCGCGAGCAGTGCCCACGATCTCGCAGGGCGGCATCGTGAATGCCGCGAGCTTTGAGCCCGGCAAGGCCGTGGCGCCGGGATCGTACATCAGTATCTTCGGCAATGCGCTCAGCGACGCGACGGACTTCGCGACAACTTCAATCCTTCCTCTGGTAATCGACTTCGCCACGGTGAGTTTCGATGTGCCAGCGGCCAAGATCAGCGTGCCGGGACGTTTGATTTACGTTTCGCCGGGGCAGGTGAATGTGCAAGTGCCGTGGGAGCTGCAAGGTCAAAGCTCCGCGCAGGTCAAAGTGACGATCGACTTCTCTTACGGCAACGTGGTTACGCTGCCGCTGGCCGCTTATTCTCCGGCATTCTTCGAAAGCGGCGGGGGCGTTGCAGCGCTCGACGCGAAGAACAGCGCCATTGGCTCCGGCAATCCCGCCAGGCAGGGGCAGCCAATTCAGCTTTTTGCCAACGCTCTGGGGCCAGTGGACAACCAGCCCGCCAGCGGCGAGCCGGCTCTATCGAATCCCGTGTCGAATTGCAAAGCGAAGCCGGTGGTGATGATCGGCGGCAAGCCTGCTTCCAGCGATTTCTGCGGTCTGGCGCCGGGTTTCCCGGGTCTGTACCAGATCAACGCGACGGTGCCGACGGGATTGACTCCGGGCGCGAACTCGATCACGGTGACCATTGGCGGCCAGATTTCGAAAGCGTCGAGCTTGTTGGTTCAGTAATTAACGGAGTTCGAAGCGGCCGTCGGCGTAGAGATAATAACGGCGGCCGCGCCAGACGATGGTGTTGCCGAAGAAGCCGGCCAGCCAGAAGAGGAAGCTGAGGATGTCTTGCAGCGGGAGATGCAGCCAGCGCGTTCGCGCATGCAGTATCCACATGGATGTGGACCAGGCTGCGGCTGCGCGCAGTACGACGGTTGCGATCAGAACCGGCCACCAGTGCGGGAATAGCGCGACTAAGATCAACGCGATTGGCAGCGGATAGGTGAATAACTGGCCGACGTATCCGAGCGGGCGCGAGCGTCGCGTGCTGCGTGCCCAGCGCAGGCGATGTGCGGCATTCGCTCGGAAGGGCTGGCTGCCGATGCGATGCTCTACGATGTTGCGCGATAGGATGACGCCGAATCCGGCTTGGGCGGCGAATTTGCCCATGACGAAATCTTCGGCCAGATAATCCTTCAGAACGTCGAAGCCGCCGATCGCTTGTAGCGCAGATTTTCGGGCCGCGAGCGTGGGGCCGACGGCGAACTTCACGCCTTCGAGCATGCGCGCGACGAGCAATCCGGCGAGAAACTCCGTGTTCATGCCTTCGGCCTCGAGGGTCGACCAGAGGCTGCGGCCCGCTACTGCGCGGTATGGGCAGGTAGCAAGAGCGACGTGCGGGTCGGCGAATTCGGCGGCGATGGATGCGAGGAAGCCGGGGGTGACGCGGATGTCGCTGTCGCTCATCACGAGCAGGTCGTGGCGCGCTTCGGCCAGCATGCATTGGAGGCTGAAGACTTTTGCGTTGGGATAGGGGGGCTCGCCGGTTACGATCAGGCGCGCGGGGATGTTGGGGAATTCTTTTTGGAGCGATTCGACGCTGCGCACGGCGGGGTCGGTTGGTTCGCGAACGGCGAAGAGAAGTTCGTAATCCGCGCCTGTTTGTTCGAAAAACGTGCGCAGGTTGGTTTCCAGGCCTTCGTCGATGCCGGAGAGAGGTTTGAGGACGGAGAGCGGTGTGGGTGGTGGCGCTCCCTGCCGGTCGCGGCTCAGTTTGTCACGGCCCAGGTAGCTGCGGGCGGCTAGGATTGTCAGAATGCAGTAGATTAATGAGCCGGCCAGGATGATCGTCAGGACGAGCACATTACTCGGTTCGGGCTTTGCTGTCGATCAAGGCGCGGATGCCGGCCAGGAACTGATCGACGCTTTGCGATCCCTGGTCGCCGTGCTTGCGGTTACGCACGGAGATGGCGCCGCTTTGCGCTTCGCGATCGCCGACGACGAGCATGTAGGGGATCTTCTGTAACTGGGCTTCGCGAATCTTGAGGTTCACTTTTTCGCTGCGGTCGTCTAGCGTGACACGTAAGCCTTCGGATGACAAACGGTCGCTGACCTTCTTCGCGTATTCGACGTGGCGGTCGGTGATTGGCAGCAGCGTCGCCTGCACGGGAGCGAGCCACACCGGAAACGCTCCGGCATAATGTTCGACCAGGATGCCGAAGAAGCGCTCGATGGAGCCGTAGAGAGCGCGGTGCACCATGAGCGGCTGGTGTTTCTTGCCGTCGGGGGCGATGTATTCGAGATTAAAGCGGCGGGGCAGCGTGAAATCGAACTGGATGGTGGAGAGCTGCCACAGGCGGCCGATGGCGTCGACAAGTTTCATGTCGATCTTGGGACCGTAGAAGGCGGCCTCATCGGGCATGAGCCTGATTTTCACGTTGAGGCGCTCGGCAGCGCGCTTCAAGGCGCTATCGGCGAGCTGCCATTGATCGGGCGCGCCGTCATATTTATCGCTCGCGCCGCCGTCCCAGGTGGACAGCTCGGCTTCGTAGTCGTCGAAGCCGAAAGTCTTGAGCACATCGATGGCGAATTGCAGGCAGTTGACGATTTCGTCTTCGATTTGTTCGGGCGTGCAGAAGATGTGCGCATCGTCCTGAGTGAATCCGCGAACGCGCAACAGGCCGTGCATGACGCCGGAGCGCTCGTAGCGATAGACGGTGCCGAGCTCGCCGAGGCGCACGGGAAGATCGCGATAGCTGCGCAGCTTGTCGGCGTAAATCAGGATGTGGCCGGGGCAGTTCATGGGTTTGAGCTGGTACTCGGCGTCGTCCAGCTCCATCGGCGTGAACATGTTCTCGCTGTAAAAATTGGCGTGTCCGGAAGTCTTCCACAGATCGTGGCGCATGACATGCGGGGTGTAGACGAGCGCGTAACCGCGGGCGAGATATTGATCGCGCATCCAGTCTTCGATGATTTTGCGGACCGCGCCGCCCTTGGGATGAAAGAAGATGAGGCCGGGACCGGCGAGCTCCTGGATGCTGAACAGATCGAGCTCCTGGCCCAGCTTGCGATGATCTCGCTTCTTGGCTTCTTCGAGGCGTTGGAGATATGCTTCGAGGTCCTTCTTGTTGAAGAAGGCGGTGCCGTAGATGCGCTGGAGCCGGGCGTTGTGCTCGTCGCCTTTCCAGTAGGCGCCGGCGACCGAGAGCAGCTTGAAGGCTTTGATGCGCGAGGTGGCGGGGACGTGCGGGCCGCGGCAGAAGTCGATGAAGTTGGGGCCGAGCGTGTATTCGGAGAAGATCTCGTCGGCCTTTTCCTGGATGAGCTGGCACTTCATCCAGTCGTCTGCATATTTTTGCAGGCCGACGGTTTTGGGTGTGAGCTTGCGCTCGAAGGTCAGGTCTTTGGATTGCAGCTCCCACATGCGCGCTTCGATTTTTTCGAGGTCCTCGGGAGTGAAGGGAGTTTCGCGCTGGAAATCGTAGTAGAAACCGGTTTCAGTTGGAGGTCCGATGCCGAGCTTTGTTTCGGGAAACAGCTCGAGGACGGCGGCGGCGAGCAGGTGCGCGGTGGAATGCCGGTATACTTCGAGCGCCTCCGGGTTTTTGGAGGTGAGGATTTCGAGCTTGGCGTCGCTTTCGAGCGGGCGGGTGAGGTCGTACAACTGGCCGTTGACGCGCGCGACCACAGCGTCGTCGGCGAGGCGCGGACCGATGGCCTTGGCGATATCCAACGGCCGGCTGCCGGGCGGGGCAGTCCTCTGGCTGCCATCGGGCAGAGTGATTGTGAGGCTATCGGGCATTTAAATTTTAGGTTAACAGGTGGTGGGTGGTGGGAGGTAGGTGGTGGGAAGTGTGCGCTCACTCGTGGCGTAGCGCGACTGCGGGATCGACGCGCATGGCACGGCGAGCGGGTATGGCGCATCCGGCGAAGGCAGAGGCGATCAACACGGTGGCGACCAGCGTGAAGGTCAGCGGGTCGTTGGGGGAGACGCCAGCGAGCAGGGCGGAGAGCACGCGGGTGACGCCGAAGGCAGCGGCGAGTCCGAGAACCAGACCAATGGACATGGGGCGCATGCCCTGCGCGAAGACCATGCGGAGGATTCTGGAGTGGGAGGCGCCGAGGGCGATGCGGACGCCGATCTCGCGCGTGCGCTGGCTGACCATGTGGGCGACGACGGCGTAGAGGCCGACCGAGGCCAGCAGCAGCGCGATGCCGGCGAAGATGGCGAACATGGATCCGAAGACGCGGATGGGCCAGGAGGATCGCGCGAGTTGGGTGTCGAGCGTAATGACGTCGCGCGCCGGGAGGTCGGGATCGACGGATTGGACGGCGTGGCGGCAGGCTTCGCCGAGAGAGCCGGGAGGAACGCGCGTGCGCGCCAGCACATACATGCCCAAGCGCGGCTCCTGGCGGAACGGCACGTAGACCAGCGGTTCGTTTTGCAAGTGGCTGAAGTCGGTTTGGGTGACGTTGGGAACCACGCCCACGATGGTGAGCCAGGGCTGCGGTGTTGAGCCGCCGTAGAGGCGCAGGCGCGCGCCGATAGGATCGCGCCCATGCAGGTGGTTCTGGACGAAGCCGCGGTTCACGATGGCGACGGGCGGGCCGCCGACGCCGTCGGTGGCGGTGAAAACGCGACCGGCCTGCGGCGCGACTTGGATGGTGGCGAAGTAATCGGCGCCGACGATCATGCTGAGGGTTGAGGCACGGCGACCGCTGTCCACTGGCGCAGCGTCTTCCAGATCGAAGCGCTGGGTCATGGAGCCGTTACCAGGCAGCGACGACACGACGCTGACCTGCTCCACACCGGGCAGCGCGCGAATCTGTTCGGAGAGGCGCTGATAGAGCGTGATCTGGTCGGCCGGCTTCGGATATTTGGCGGCTGGAGGATTGAGGCGCAGGGTGAGAATACGCGCCGTATCGAACCCCGCGGGCGTGCCGTAGGAGTTCAGAATGCTGCGGATCATCAGGCCGGCGCCAGCGAGTAGAACCACAGCGAGAGTCATTTCGACGACCACCAGGGCGCCCGAGAGATAACGTCCACGGCCGCCGGAGCCGGCGCCCATGCTGCCCTCCTTGAGACCGGAATTGACGTCCAGGCGCGACAGACGGAGTGCGGGCGCCAAGCCGAAGACAACCGCACTAGCCAGCGTGATGGCGCCGAGGTAGGCGAAGGCACGGTAGTCGAGGGAGAAATCGATCCAGGTGGGCTTGCCGTTCGGGACGACGGCGTCGTCGAAGGCGCGGGTGCCCCATAGCGAGATCAAGAATCCGATGACGCCGCCGGCGACGGAGAGAATCAGGCTCTCGGCGAGGAGCTGACGGATGACGCGCCAGCGGCCGGCGCCGAGCGCTGTGCGAATGGAAATCTCTCGGGTGCGTCCGACAGCGCGGGCGAGGAGGAGGTTGGCGACGTTGGCGCAGGCAATGAGGAGCACGAAGCCGACGGCGCCGAGCATGGCGAGGAAGACGGTGCGCACCTGGCCGGGGATGCTGATCTCATTGAAGCGGCGGACGACGACCGTGGTGTCCTTATTGGTGTCGGGGTACTGAGCGGCGAGGCGGCCTGCAATGGTGGCGAGCTCGGCTTGAGCGGCCGGCAGGGTTGTGCCGGAGTTCAGGCGGCCGAAAACGTTGAGATCGCGGTCGCCGCGGTTGGGCGCGCCGGCTGCGGGGATGAAGGGCTGCCAGAACCGCGTTTCGCGCGGGAAATCGAGACCCTTGCCCATGACGCCGATCACTGCGTTGGGAATGGAATTGATGCGGACCGTGCGGCCGGTAATGGACGGGTCCTTGCCGTAGCGGATGTCCCATAAGGAATAAGAGAGGATGGCGACCGGAGGCGCGCCGGGGCGCTCGTCTTCGGGGAGAAAATCGCGGCCGAGGATGGGCTTCTGGCCGAGAACGGCGAAGGTATTTGCAGTGATCTGGGCGCAGCGGTAATTTTCAGGGAGCGACTGGGAATCGCTGAAATTGCCGAGGCACCCGGTGTTGGCGCCGAGACCGCTGAAGGACGTCACCTGCGCCTGGAGGTCGCGGAAATCGGGGTAGGAGATGCCACCGTCGATTTGAGGGTTGTGGGTATTGGCGTTGAACAGGTAGAGGATGCGATCGCTGTCGGCGAAGGGGAGGTTCTTATAGAGAATTGCGTTGACCAGGGAGAAGACCGTGGCGTTGACGCCGATGCCCAAAGCGAGGGCGGTGACGGCGACGGCGGTGAAGCCTGGGTTTTTGGCAAGAGTACGAAAACCGAAACGCAGATCGTGCCACATAGACGGGCTCCTCGAGTGTGATGAATGGAATACGAGGAATGGGTGGGGGAGGTTCCAATAGAGATCACATTAATGGCCGCAGATGAACGCGGATAAACGCCGATCTACAGATCCGGCATCCACGGCGTATTGCTGGTAACGCGTCGATATACCGGGTGTCTCTGTGAGCAGAACTGGCAACCTTGCGCGTCGCAGTGAGCTTGGAACTGCGTGGCCGTCTCGAACAGGTCAATCATCGGTGCGGAGCTTGGCGAAATATTTCTGCATCTCGACCATGCCGGAGGATTCACGCGGAGGCATCTGACGCAGGGCGAGGTTGAACGCGGATTCGAGGGACTCCAGGACTTTCAGGTTATCGGCTTCCTGGATCTCTTTCCGCCGGATGGCTTCGAGTTCCGGTCCCGCCCTTTTCCAGGTTTCGACCCAGCGCCGGATCATCTCGCGTTCGTCCATCAACTTCATTATCCACTGGGCGGTGGAGGAATCACCCCGGGGACAGGGCATGGCCCTGTCCTACAGACGCCGGGCAGAAGCCCGGGTGGGGGCCGGTGTTACGATGAAGAAGAATGCCTGCCGTTCAAGAAGCGGGTGTGTTCGACGAGTCGGGGCTGGTTGCGCGGGCGCGTGAAGGGGATCTGACGGCTTTCAATGAGCTGGTGAACCATTACTCGCGCAAGATTTACCGGCTGGCGAAGCACATCACACAAAACGACGAGGACGCCGAAGACGTCCTGCAAGAGACCTTTCTCAAGTCGTTCGAGCATCTGGGGGATTTTCAGGGTCAGTCTAAGTTCTATACCTGGATCGTTCGCATCGCCGTGAACGAATCCCTGATGAAGCTGCGCAAACGGAAGTCGGATCGCACCGTGCCGCTGGATGAGCCGGTGGATACGGGGGAAGACACAGTGGTCCGGGAGATCGCGGTGTGGGATGAGAACCCGGAACAGCAGTACTCACAGGAGGAATTGGGGCGAATTTTGGACGATGCCGTCCAAAGCCTGCGCCCAGCTTTCCGAACCGTTTTTGTGCTGCGCGACATCGAAGAATTGAGCACGGAGGAGACTGCCGAGGCGTTGGGGATCTCCGTGCCTGCGGTAAAAAGCCGGCTGCTACGGGCGCGGTTACAGCTTCGCGAAAAGCTGACGCGCTTCTTCAAGCGGAAAGGGGACGACGTTTTTGCTTACCTGTAAGGAGTTTCTACAGGAACTGAACGATTATCTGGACGCGACGGTGGATCTCGAGATTCGCCGGCGGATCGAGGCTCACATCACGGAATGCCCGAATTGTTTTGTCATCCTGGACACCTGCAAGAAGACCATAAAAGTCTACAAAGGAATTGAACCCCAAGTCCTTCCCGAGGACGTGCACGCGCGGCTGATGAAGGCCGTGGAGCGGAAGATGGCGGGGAGGAAGCCAGGTTCCAGGTGTTAGGTGTTCGGGGCTAGCACGCTGGATAGCATTACGCTGGCGGGGTTGAATCCGTGATCGCGCAGGGCGGCCCGGACTTCATCCACGTGGGATGAATAGGCCGGGAACTCTACCGTAACCTGGGCGGGGCGGTGATAGAGCTGGGGATTTATCGGGAAGTCGAGTACGGCCAAGGCTTCCAGGAGATCTTCCAGAAGGCGCGGCTCCACCGAAATTCTCAGGGACACCAGTTCACCTTCGAGACCGAACAATGCGGGCTGGCCGCTTGCATCCGCGGGTCGCACGAGCATAGAGATTCCTCTCCGGCGACCCGGCTCCAAAATAAAAAGCCCCTGCGAGTGCCGCAGGGGTTTTAGTTTCGTGAAGACCGACTCACCTTTAGCACTTTTTAGCGTGGTTGCAATTAGCGAGCTCCACTTGCGCAGAGCCTAAATCAATCCACGTTCCGATTTAAGGATAGCAGAGGGGCGGAACGTTTGCAATAGGAAATGTGGTGCTTGTGCGACAGGCTATGAGACCTGCGGCCGATTGCCAATCGGCCTATGGTCGGTGGTTTAACCAACCGCCGTGCAGCTAACAAGCTGTCCCACAAGCATGGGAATGCTTACTGGCTCGGGAGTTGGTTGCAAAGCTGCTCGAAACGCTGGCGCTGCTGGGGGTTTAGCATCTGAACGATGCGGTTTTTGCCCGTGGCGCGGACGTCCTCGATCTGGGCCTGGAGGTCCTCATGGTACTTGGCGAAGTCGTCCAGGATGGTCTTGAGGCGGTCGGATTGCTCGGGCGTGAGGTCCAGGTCTTTCTTCAGCTTGTCGTAGGAAAAGAACTGGGCCTTGTCTCCGCGCCAGTAGGGCGCGCCGCGGTGCATTCGCTCGTGCAGGCCCGCGCGCATGCTGAGCGCCCCGGCCAGGGCGCCGCACAGAAAGATCATCAGCAGAAGCGCCAGGATGCGCGGGTTCTGCCAGGATGCGCGGTCAGCGGCAAACATATGCGCTATTCGTGGTAGCTGGCCAGATTGACCAGCACCGCATCACGCTCGCGCTGTTGCTGCAAGGTGTCCTGCTGCGAAACCGCCGCTTGCGGTTCGGACCTGTCGTCCGTCATGACCACGGGCGAATTGGATGCAACGCTCGCATCGCCGGGTTCCGTCGTCACCAGGTACGTGCCGAGAAGCACTACCAGGGTGGCTGAAGCGATGGCGAGCCGCCGTCCGAAGCTGGGCTGCAATAGGATGGACCAGATGGAAGCTGGTACTTGTTGTTCGATCCGTTCCATCACGCGGGCATAGAAGCCGGCGCGAGGTTCGATCTCTTCTTCGCAATGCAGCGAGCGCAGCATTTTGGCTTGCGCTTCGAGTAACCGAAGTTCGCCGGCGCAATCTCTGCACGCGGCGAGGTGTGCATGAAACTCTTGAGGGACTCTCCGGGCGGAACCCTTCAAGTAATCCTCAAGGTTGTCCCTGATTGGCTGATGCATAACTTCTTCCCTCAAAATAACTACTGCGTCAAAAACCCTGGCGGATCGAACTGTCCGCTTGCTCTGCTCAGTTGTATCACATCACGCTAACAGTCTGCCCGGTCCCGCGGTTGAGGCGCTGGGCTGCCTTGACCAGCTTCTGCCGCGCGCGGAACAGCTTTACCTTTATCGTATTCTCGTTCATTCCGGTCATCTGCGACAATTCCTCGACCGAATGTCCTTCCACTTCCTTCATGAGAAGCAGCCCGCGATCCTCGCTGGATAGCTTTGCCAGCAGCTTCGTCAGCAGGTCCCGCTGCGCGAGCCGCGTGTCCACGGCCGGCCCCTGCTCCACCGCGGTGTCGATGTTCTGCATGCGCTGCGCGTCTTCCTCGGAAAAGTCGCTTTCGTAAACCAGCTTGCGCACGCGCTTCTTGCGCAAATAGTCGTAGCACTCGTTTACGGTGATCTTGTAAATCCAGGTCAGCAGGGAACTGCGAAAGTCGAAGTTCTTGATCGAAAAATAAATCTTGGCGAACACCTGCTGAGCGATGTCTTCCGCGTCGTTATGATTGCGCAGGATTCCGTAGATGATGGAGAAGACTTTCGACTGATAACGCTCCACGATCTCGCGGAAGGCGATCTCGTCCCTGGCCTGGACGCGGCGGACCAGTGCGGCCTCTTCAGTCGTGCGATGGTCCACTCTGGCCTTTGCCTGAGGATGCGCGCCGGATACCGGAAACGGGAGTACGCCAGCCAGGCCACTCATACATCTTTCGAGACGTACTCCAACCCTCTGCGGTTGCAATCGGTTGGCGGCCAGATGGGGGCGTTTTCGCGGCTAATCGCATCCTATGGGGGAGTTTAGCATCGAACAAGTAGGCTTGGGAGGCTTGCCAGTTGGCGGCTTCCGGGTGATAATTAGAATTCAGGAGATCCCCAAGGAGAGATCGAAACTTATGGTGCAACTGACCGAGACTGCCGTAACCAAGGTCCGCGAGATTCTAGACACACAGGAGCCAAAGCCGACTGGGCTGCGGATCTCCGTCGTGGGAGGTGGCTGCTCCGGGTTCAGCTATTCGATGGCCTTCGAAAACACGCCCAATCTGCTGGATAAGACCTATAACTTCGACGGGCTCAAGGTTTTCATCGACCAGGCCAGCCTGCTCTACCTGGACGGCGTCGAAGTGGATTACGTCGAGACTCTGGAAGGTTCCGGGTTCAAGTTCAACAATCCTAATGTAAAGAACACCTGCGGGTGCGGCAGTTCGTTCAGCGTTTAACCGGTTACGTCAAGGATCGAGACACAGGGGCGTCGTGAGGAAGGGTCCTCCGGCGCTCTTTTTGTTTCGGCGCGATCAAGATTAAGGTATTTTCATGAAACTCGACAGGCTCCTTACCGAACAGGTGAACCCGGCGTCGAGCGATATCGATAGCAAGCCGACCGTAGAGGTTCTCCGGCTTATCAACGGCCAGGACCAGGCCGTGGCGCGGGCTGTGGAGAAGGAGATCCCCAGGATCGCTGAGGCGGTGGATGCGATCGTGGAGCGCCTGCGGAAGCGCGGGAGGCTGTTCTACATCGGTACCGGGACGAGCGGGCGGCTGGGGGTGCTGGATGCGGCGGAATGCCCGCCCACGTTTCATGTGCCGCCGGAGATGGTGCAGGGCATTATCGCGGGCGGCGAAGCGGCGCTGGCGCGAGCGACCGAAGCTAGCGAGGACGATCCTGAGTCGGGCAAGCGCGATCTGGCGGCGCGCGGATTCACCTCGAGCGACGCGCTGGTGGGCATTGCGACGAGCGGCCGCACGCCTTACGTGCTCGGCGCGGTGGCGGAGGCACGCGCGCTCGGAGCGTTGACTATCGGAATCAGTTGTACGCCGGATTCGCAACTCTCGCGCTTGGTGGAGATTCCGATTACCCCGCTGGTGGGGCCGGAGGTGATCGCCGGGTCGACGCGGATGAAAGCGGGTACGGCCACCAAGCTGGTGCTGAACATGATCAGTACGGCGGCGATGATCCGGATGGGATACGTGTACGGCAATCTGATGGTGAACGTGCAGCCGAAGAACAGCAAGCTGGAGGATCGGGCGCGGCGGATCATCGCGGAGTCGGCGGCGGTGAGCTACGAGCGAGCGGCGGAGTTGTTGCGTGAGGCGGGCGACAGCACCAAGACGGCGATCGTGATGGGGCGGTTGTCGCTGGATCGCGCGGGCGCGGAAGCGAGGCTCGCGGCGGCGGGCGGGCATCTGGCCGAGGCGCTGAAGGAGCCGAATGGATAAATTCCGCATCCAGGGCGGCCGTCCGCTGGAAGGCGAGATTGCGATCAGCGGCGCGAAGAACTCGGCGCTGCCCGCGCTGGCGGCATGTTTGCTGACCGATGAGCCGGTGAAGCTTCGCCGGATTCCGCAGGTTCGCGACATCGCTACCATGCTGAAGCTGCTGAAGCGTATCGGCGCGCAAGTGGATTCGAACGGGGAGTGTGTGACGGTGCGCGCGCAAAAGCTGGACCGGCCGGAAGCGCCTTACGAACTGGTGAAAACGATGCGCGCGTCGAGCCTGGTGCTGGGCCCGCTGGTGGCGCGGACGGGCCGGGCGAAGGTTTCGATGCCGGGCGGGTGCGCGATCGGGTCGCGCCCCATCAATCTCCACGTATCGGCGCTGGAGCAATTGGGCGCGCGGTTGCGGCAGTCGCACGGGTATGTGAAGGCGGAAGCGCCGGACGGATTGCAGGGGACCACGGTGCAATTCGATCGCATCACAGTGACCGGGACCGAGGACGTATTGATGGCGGCCGCTCTTGCGAAAGGCGAGACGGTGATCCACAACGCGGCGCGCGAGCCGGAGGTGCAGGATCTAGCGGCGCTGCTCAGCAAGATGGGAGCGCGCATCGAAGGCGCCGGGACGCCGGTGATTCGCGTGGAAGGCGTCGGCAAATTGCACGGCGCGGAGCATACGATTATTGCGGATCGGATAGAAGCCGGCACGTTTTTGATCGCGGGCGCGATCACGCGCGGCAATCTGCTGGTTACGGGTTGCGTGCCCGAGCATCTGGGCGCACTGGTGGTGAAAATGCGGCAGGCGGGCGCGGAGGTTTCGGAAGCCGGCGCCGATGAGTTGCGCGTGCGGGCGTCGGATCGGCTGCGCTCGACCGATATTACGACGGAAGAATATCCGGGCTTCGCCACGGATCTCCAAGCGCAGTACATGGCCCTGATGACGCTGGCCTCCCGTCACGATCGCCTGCCGTCCTTCCAGCCGGATGTCCGCTTCATGCATGCGCTGGAATTGGCGCGCATGGGTGCGGACATCCGGCTGGAAGGACGGCAGGCGATCGTGACGGGAGTGGCGGAGCTGACGGGCGCCGAAGTGCTGGCTTCGGATCTGCGCGCCAGCGCGTCGCTTGTTCTGGCCGGCCTGGTGGCGCGGGGCGAGACCGTGGTGGATCGCGTGTATCACATCGATCGGGGCTATGAGAAAATCGAAGAGAAATTAGCGCGCGTTGGCGCGCAGATCGAAAGGGTGGATTAATAAGATGAGCGCACCGAAAGGGCACAGCAGCGCCTTTCTGGCGTTGGTGAATGACGCGAAATCGCGGATCCGGCAGATCGACATCGAGGAATACAAGCGGATGGTGTCGTCCGGCGATCCGCACGTACTGGTGGACACGCGGGAAGACAGCGAGTGGGCGGCGGGCCACGCGGCCGGATCGGTCCACCTGGGGAAGGGAATCATCGAGCGCGACATCGAGAGTACAGTGCCGGAGAAGAGCACCACGCTGGTGCTGTACTGCGGCGGAGGCTTCCGGTCGGCGCTGGCCGCGGACGCGTTACGGCTGATGGGGTACACGAATGCCATCTCGCTGGACGGCGGATGGCGCGCGTATCAGGGTTCGGGGCTGAAGCTCGAGAAATAGCGGCCGGAAGTCAGGCGAGGATCATCGTGAAGGAGAGGTAGATGATCGCGGCGAGGGTGGCTATTTCGAGGATCTTTACCAGCTTGATAAACAACAGATTCATGAACTCGAAGCGCAGCGTCAAGGTGAGCGCGAACGAGACCAACACCAGCCAAAGCGGCAGCGCGATTTGGTCCTGGGATTTCACGTAGAAGATCATGATGATGTAGTAGATGATCGGGACGTTGCTGTCGAGCCAGTTCTTGATCCGGATATAGATGATGAACAGGGCGAAAGCGATCAGGAGCATCGTGGTGAACGAGAATGCGTTGGCGGTGAAATTCATGGATCAGAATGACCAGAGGACGCTCGAATAGCCGGTGTGCGCCCGGTAGTCGAGGCTGTTGAGGAACCGCTCGTTGTAGCCGTAGTATTGGTAGCCCACGTTCCAGCGAGTTTTATCATTGATGCGGAGCGAGAGGCGGGCCACGGGGGAGCGGAATGAGAGGGGGAAGGTTTGGGCCGAATTAAACGCTACCTGTGTGGCGCTGAAAGAGACGAACCCGGTCTTCCCGTCGCCCGTGTCCTGGGTGTGGCTGTACCCGACGAGCACATCGGCCCGCTTCTTGATGTCGAAGCGCGCGGTGAGGTTGCCGGCGTGCAGGTTGCTTATATACAGCGACTGCTGTTCGGTCACGAATTTGGAGCTGGCGAAATAGGCGAGGCCTCCAACAGTATCCAGGTGCAGTTTTGAGTATCCGGCGTCGATTCCGAACCAGTCGCGGGGCGTCCAGGATGCATCGGCTGAGTGCGTGCGGGCGTGCGATGCGTAA
>Ga0209648_10000149_pt1 | contig 47962 bp, 32 predicted proteins | sample GraSoi2013_115cm_FD_185830 | JGI IMG/M metagenome (GOLD analysis project Ga0209648, IMG submission 185830) | Grasslands soil microbial communities from the Angelo Coastal Reserve, California, USA - Sample 9_17_2013_115cm (SPAdes) (version 2) | ecosystem: Environmental > Terrestrial > Soil >... | reverse complement strand
CGCCCAAAGCGCGCCAAAAGACGGCGCTGGGCTCCACTCCGTCCGAGGCCAAGGAGGCCCATTCATGAGGTTCAGGGGTGGGGAATTTTCGACCGGTACAATGGGGAATTTTCAACCGGAGTTGACACTAATTCCGATTTGATCAGAACTTGCTGATTTCCCTCGATTAAGCTCGACTCCAGCAAACTTGCGATGAAATTAGATTCACGGCTGTTAACCGAATGCCCTAGCTGTGTCAGGATTTTGGGGAGCAAACTTGGAGCAGTTCAAGGATGGCTCGGAACTCGTAAGCGCAACCGGAGCAACGACTTGGATTCAATTTGCGTCCACTTAGAAGGCAGACGCTCTATCCAACTGAGCTACGGGCACACTCGGTTTATTAATTCTAAACCATTTATTTGCCGAAAACCTATTTTGGGACCTAGCGGTTTGAACGATAGCGCTCGGCACTCGCCAGGGCATCTGGGTTCAGCTTGATGTCTTGGCGCACAACTTGCGGTCCAGCGCCTATGGAAACTTGGCCATATTGCTGTTCGTTGATGCGAATGGTGAAGACCCCAGGCGGCATGTTGCGGAACAGGTAGCGTCCCTCGGAATCGGTGGTTGTTCTCCGGTCTAATTCGAATATCTCTATTGTTGCACCCGCGACGCGGACATATTCGCCTTTTGCCGGGTCATAACCTTGGACCAATCCTGTCAGCGCTCTTATCGCGGGCAGCGTAAAGGAAATTTTTTTAAATTCACCTTCTCCCACGGTGACGCCAATGGGTGCGAGATCTTCAAGCGCATAGCCATCAGGAACGGTTTCCGTGTTCAGACGGACCATGTAGCTGCCAGTCTCAGCCACAGGAACAAAAAACTTTCCCGCCTGGTCGGTGGTGACGTTGAGTTCGCCCCGAGGACCTTTCACCAAGATCCCAATCTCCGGCAAACCGATGCCGGCATCACTCAACGCGTACCCAACAACCTCGGCCGATGGATAGATGATCCCGAAGTTGACAATCGAATCTTCCACCGCACTGACCTTGGAAGGTGTCATGTAATAAAAGCAACGCGCAGATTTGAATGCAATCTGGACACTATGAACTCCCGGCCGCACCTTGGAGAAATGGTAATTGCCCTGACTGTCGGAGGCCGTATTGATCACCCCGTCCAGGGTAATCACCGCTCCTCGTACGGCTGTCGTCCCAGAGCTGTCGCGAAGCTGCACGGTTCCCGAGATGATTCCATCGTGCTGATGAAAATGCTGAAACGGACTGTCTCCGAACTGATGCCGCAAACCGATTTCCCCTATCGGAGTCACCCGGCGCTCCGGTACAACGGTCTCAAATATTGTGAACGAGGTAACCAATTCTGAAAAACTGGTAATACCGCGCCTGTACCGGACAGTCTGCAAAACAGTTGTGTTCTTCTGAGTGAGGAATTGGTTCAGGTTGTAGTTGGAACTTACCTCCAGCGCCTGGCGTCCCGATTGCCAGCCCAAATTCACTCCACCGTGCCAATTGCGCGGAACCAGTTGGATGGTTGCGCTCGGAGCGATCCCCAAGCTATTGAGGAATGCCCGATCCCTAAGCAGCGCCGCTAATTGGTCAACGCTTGTAGTCGTGCCAAGCCCCAAACGGGCCAGCACCGCATTCAAGTTAGGAAATGCCGAGAACACGGAGTCGATCCCCAGGGCCTGCGTGTCCAGCCCCGCATTGGCATTCAGTTGGAAATGTCCGCCACTCCACCGGAGGGAACCGCGATATGCGTGTCCAGGCGAGAACGCTCGACTGGTGTGCGAGTATTCATACTGTGCGCCTAGGCCGAAATGGGGCCGATCATACGATATGGCCAGCGGGACGGCGAACCGATGAACATCAGCAAAGAGGGCCTGCTTGTCGGAAAAACTGGAGAGGGAAATACCCGAGGAAAGTGAGATTCGATTGGAAGCTCGAAAGCGAAGATTCCCGGTACCGACTTCGATATTCTGCGCGCCGGACCGGGTAAAGATGTGAGTAGCAGAACCGGAAAAGTCAGACGCAAAATGGCTCCCCAAAACGTGGTCCCAGCGGGCCACACTTTGAAGACCGTTCAGGTTATCTATATCTGGGGCTGCATAGTGGCGGGGACGGTAGCGTGCGGCTACGTGGAGTTGGTCAACATCGGTAGTGTGCTCGATACTCGCTGCTCCGCCGATTCCATCGCTCAGACCCACCTCTGCCGCCATAGCAGTTCCGTGCAAGGAACGCTTTCGGAAGAATAAGGTCCCTACACCCGCTGCGGCGTGTGGGTCGAGCGCGAAGGGATCATGCTGAATATAGTAGCCGGTGACGCCCACTTGAGAATCTCCGCCCAGGGGGTGCGCGAACGTTGCTCCGGAGATCAACTGCTTGTGCGCGGGCAGGAACAAAGATTGAAATCCGGCGACTGATGTGTAGCCGGCATGGACGCTGAGCCCACCGGCGCTGAAATGGACGCCACGAAGTATGGTCGAGCTCACCGAAATTGGAGAGCTATCGACATTCTCGTCCACCAGTGTTAGTTTCCAGCGATCGCCGAGAAACCTAAGATAACTGAAGGGAAACCACGTCGAGGAGACTCCAGGCAGGTTCCGCGAAGGGAAAACGGCGTTTGCGACATGCAATTGCATGCGGCTTGCATGGTAGTCGAACACATCGCTGACCTGCATGGGATTGGACGACACTCTGGACTCGAAATAGCCTTTGGAGTCTCTGCTATTAGGATTCAGACCGCTCCATGCGCCCTCGGGCAAAATCGGCGGCGCCTGGTTGACTACCACCTGTAGGATGCTGGTGCTGAAGTCGTTGTGGACCAGCACAATGAGCGCCTGACCCGGCGAACGGCCCCAAACGCGCACGCGATCGTCGACCATCTGTGCCTCTGCAATGAGCGGATCAAGAGAATATGCTGCGCTCACGTCGAGTACAGGCACAAAAACCAAGGTCAATTCGCGAAGCTTTACAGTTTCTCCTACGGGAGTCGCAGCTGGCGGCCTCACATTTCGCGGATCTTGTTCTCGTTCTTCGCCGCTCGAGCTGGATCCCGCGTTGAGAGCGGGTCCTGATTGCGAGAGCGATGGCGGGGGCAAACCGAGCAGAATGATGGTGGCAACAAATTGGGCGCATGTTTTCACGGAACTTGAAATTCGATACTGCTCGTTTGGACTCCGCCTTCGTGCTGAATGGACATCATGGCGCGGTACTTCCCTGACCGGAGACTGTGCGGATATTCAACCTCGCAATTGAACTTTTCCCCCGGCAGCAGACGGTGCGGTTGGATCGGTACGCGGCCAATTAGCTCGCCGGAACTTTTCAAAACCGCCAGCGTACCCTTGGGGATCGCTGGCTCCTGCCCGTCATTCTCCAGTTGCTCGGACACCATGAGATTGGCGTTCTCGGTTTGCGGGCTGACCGTCGGCGCCCCGGCGCGTATATCCATTCTTGCCGAGAGGTTGTAGGTGATCAGCGTTCCCAGCGACCCCGTAACCATGAGCCCTCCATTACCGGGAAGCGCCGTCTGGCCGTGGAAGATTGCTACGACAGCACGAACCTTGGGATCCGCAGGAATTGTCAACGTGACTTTGACGTTCCCGGCTTCGCCGGGATTCAGTTCAATGGCTGGCGGATCAAAAACCGCAGAACGAGCAATTCCACCTTCCGTCTCGCCGGCTGCAATAAACACTCGTTTGCCTTCACGAGTGACAACGTCAAACGCTTCCAGCACAAATCTGAACCTTGTGCCGGTGAGATTGGTCATGGTCATGACATGCGAACTGCTGACCCCTGGCTGAGCCTTAACCTGGATCACACCGGGAGACAACGCCAACGAAGGACCGGCCTGCTGTTGTGCCGCGCTGCAAAAGACTCCGGTAAGGAAAAGCATTGAAATGAGTCTTAAGTTGGATCTCATGGGAATTTCTCAATTGGCGGTTACAGTGAAGTTGATGGTGTTGTTGATGGCGCCGGCTGCGACCGAGAAAGGAACAGTCAGGCTGAAAGTATAGACGACGGTAGCAGCATAGACGCCCGAAGCAGTGAGGGTGCTGGCTGTGGTGGAGAGCGTCACCGAGTTCAATTTCCAGGTGTTGGTAAGGTCCGCCGCCTGCAACGCCGCAGTTAGCGTGTAGCTAGTGCTGAGTACATCTAAAGTACCCTTCTGCACAAGGACATCGATGGGTGTGCTCAGTTTCCAATTGCTTGCGCCTATGCTCTTGGTCACCCCCGTGGGGACCGTACCCCCAAACGCCTGCACCGAACCGAAGGCAGCGGTTGCTGCCGCGGTTCCGCTTCCCGACAGCGTGAGTCCACTCGGATCAGAGATAAACTGCACGCTTATGGTAAGTCCCAACTGCGCACAACTGCGGCCGCTCCATAACAAGACTACGGCCAACAACAGACAATAACGGTACATCCCCCCTCCCCAAAAGATCTCGCCATTTGCCTGGCCAAGGCGAGTCTCGTTTTACTTACGGTTAGTTCGCCGTGGCGGTGAAGTTCAGAGTATTGCTGATCGCCCCCGCGGCGGCTGAAAATGGAATCGTGAGCTTGAACGTATAAGACGTGCTTCCATAAGCTCCGGTGGAGGTTAGGTTGGCGGCCGTGGTGCTGAGGTTGGTAGCTCCCAGCGCCCAGGTGTTAGTGGCGTCTGCGCTTGCCAGTGCCGCGGTCAGCGTGTAGTTGCTGCTGGTCTGGTTGGCAACCTGTACGACCACGTCAAACGGGGTGGCCAGCGACCAGTTAGTGGTACCGTTCACCGTTTTGGTCACGTTAGCAGGAACTGAACCGCCGTAAGCCTGCACGGAGCCAAAAGCTATGGTGGCGGCCGAAGTACCAGTGCCGCCAAGGGTGATGCCGGCAACATCAGTAACAAAGGTCAAGCTGACAGAAGCCACCGTGGTAGCAGTCACAGCAACTGTTCCCGTCGAATTCGTTGCGCGGGCTGACTGCACGCTAAAACCAAAAGCAGCGGCAAGGAGAGCCATTGTCACGAGTAGTTTTCTAATGCTCATTGTTCTGTTCTTCATGAGAAAACACGCTCAGTTTTATCGATGTCGGGCCCGAAGCTGCCCACACCGAGAACTACCCCCTAATCTCTTGTGAGCATGCTTTCAGGTGCACGTTTGAAACCAGTTGGCTGATCGGGGGGGCGCATAACTACCGCATTTATAGAAGGTTCCGGGCAACTAAACGCCGAGACCAATTGGGCATGTCCCTGAACAGTTCCAAATAGTTCAATCTGTTTCAAATTGGAATAGCGCGAACCGAAGTGGGCGAGGGGGCTTAGTGGCCGCGCGATGTTCGACGAGGCCATGCGAGAGACCACCGCATTTCCCAGAGCGACGAGATCTGGGTTAACGATGCCACTTCCCAAGTGCTATTGCAAAATCTCCCTTCCCCATGTATGCTTTCAAAATGCCACTTTTCCTGCAGAATGACGCGCAACTCCTCATCTGCTGTTTGTGCTGTACGCGTATGTCTTCTGGCGGGAGGCTGACTTTCTAAAGTTTTGATCAGCCTCGAAGGATTTCAGCCCCACCGCCAGAAACGAACTGGCAGGTGGGTTTTTTGTTTTGGAGCGAACGAGTTTCTAAGCAGATGTGATTCGCAAAGGAGAAAGCAATGTCCGACTATAAACACCCCGAAGTTCTGGTTTCAACCGATTGGGCCGCTCAAAATCTTAATTCCCCTAACCTCCGCTTTGTCGAAGTCGACGTGGACACCACCGCCTACGACCAGGGCCACATCCCCGGCGCCGTCGGCTGGAACTGGCAAACCCAGCTCCAGGACAATATTCGCCGCGATCTGATCGACAAGTCCACCCTCGAAAAGCTTCTCAGCGCCTCCGGCATTTCCAATGACACCACCATCCTTCTCTACGGCGACAACAACAACTGGTTCGCCGCTTACGCCCTCTGGCAATTAAAGCTCTACGGTCACAAGGACGTCCGCCTCATCAACGGCGGCCGCAAGAAATGGGTCGAAGAGAAGCGCGCGCTCACCAAGGATCCTGCCAAAGTCACCCCGGCGTCCTATCACGTCGCCGGCACTGACGATTCCATTCGTGCCCGTAAGGAAGAAGTCGCGGCGGTCGTCGAAGGCCGCAACCCTGGCCAGCTCGTCGACGTTCGTTCCGTCGACGAATTCACCGGCAAAATCATCGCCCCTCCGGGCATGAACGAAACCGCCCAGCGCGCCGGCCACATTCCCAAAGCCGCGAATATCCCCTGGGCACAAGCTTCTAATGAAGACGGCACCTTCAAGTCGTACGACGAGTTGAAGAAACTTTACGAGGCCAAGGGCATCGATGGCAAAGACGAAGTCATCGCTTACTGCCGCATCGGCGAGCGCAGCTCCCACACCTGGTTTGTGCTCAAGTACTTGCTGGGCTTCAACCAGGTCCGGAACTACGACGGCTCCTGGACCGAGTGGGGCAACCTCATCGGCGCTCCCATTGTTAACGAAACCCGCGCCGCGCAACCCGAAGCGGCTGCCGCCGCCCGCTAAACCCTTGTAGTGGCGCGTCTTCAGACCCGTTGACTGTGGCGAGGCACAGAGGTTTGTAGGGGCGCAGCATGCTGCGCCCCTGCTCGGCGCAAGACTTTACTTAGGAGGATTTAGTCAATCTTTTCGTCCGGCGGCGCGGTAGCCAAGTGGTAAGGCAATGGTCTGCAAAACCATTATCGGCGGTTCGATTCCGCCTCGCGCCTCCATACTCTTTCCGCTTTATTCTTTGGTCTCCCCTGTTGCTCTCGTGGAACACACTTCACCCGTTTAACTGGCTATCGCCTCCCCAAATCGTTCCAAAATAGGGACGAGCCCCGCGAACGGTCACCCTGCCCGTCAACTTCGCCCTCGGCTCCAATCGGAACGCTCTCGCGAACCCGAAAGGACCCAATCCTATGAAAAAGCTCATGTTCCTGTTCTTGGCCCTGTCCGTTTTCGCCATCCCCTCGCGCGCCCAGTCTGTCGACGTCTCTGTCGGCTACTCCTACTTTCGCCTGGGAGGCTCCGGCGGCGTAAACCAGAACGGCGTCAGCGGCTCCGTCGCCTACAATTTCAAGAGCTTTGACTGGCTCGGCATCGTCGGCGATTTCGGCGGGTATCACGCCTCTCCTTCCGGCGCGTCCTTGAACACCTACACCTATCTCTTCGGCCCTCGCCTGACCCTGCGCAACCCTTCCAAGATCAATCCATTTGGGCAGGTCCTTCTTGGCGGCTCGCGCATTACGATTGGATCGGGCGGTGGCTCCAACAACCAGTTTGCCTATAGCCTTGGCGGCGGCGTGGACATCGGCCTGCTTCCACATCTGGCTTTCCGCCCCCAGGTGGACTACGTTGGCCTCAATACCCCCGGCTCGCACACCAATTGCACTCGCGTCTCAGCCGGCTTGGTGGTGCACTTCTAACAACCACCGCGAATCCTCATAATTCCGATTGGAAGGGGGCGGGCTTGGTCGGAGGAGGTTCCCCCTCCAGTTCACTCGAAGTTTTCCTTGACTTTCCCCCTGAGCAGCCGAAGGGTACCCGAGCGCAGTCGAAGGCCTCCCGCTTTTTCTTTTTTCCGGCCGCCATTTCAGCCTTTGTTAGCCAAGAACAACCAAAATCGCATCCTTTAGAATCAATCAATTACGAAATGCAAATTTCGTAAGTCCTTTCCTTCGATATCGATGCAAATTGGTGGGGGGTAGGGGTTGCTTCACAGGCACAGGAGGTTCCGGCCTTGTCGCAAAAGATCGGATCGTTCGGGAACTCTATGCGCTAGCCAACTCTTTCAGCAGCGCCTTGCCTTTGCGGAACCACGAGCGCTCCCGCCTCTGCATGTACCGCGGCAAGGTCCGCTTCTTCGCCAGCAGCTTTTGCGCCCACTCGCGCGACTCTTCGCGCCGGTTCGCCGCCTTCAGAAAACTCGCATAGTTGTAGAGCGTTTCCGGAGTCGTCGAAATCTGCGTGACCTCCGCGAAAAGCTGGTCCGCGCGTTCCAATTGTCCCGTTCTCGCGTAGGCATCCGCCAGCAGTCCCCCCGCCCGGTAATAATCGAACTTTCTATCTGCGGCAACCACTCGTTCCAGGTCTGGAATCGCCGCCGCCAAATCGTTCAGTCCGAGCGAGCACTGCGCGCGCGAATAAAACGTGTACGGAGAAGCGCTCCGCGCATCGATCGCGTTAGTGAAAGCCCCACGCGCCTTCCCAAACTCCCGCAGGTCTTTGTAGAGCTCGCCTAACTCTTCATAATTCGCCGGAGACGGATTATCTATAATCTGTGTCTCAACAATTTTAACGCGCGACCTTCGCCCAAATCCTTGAAAGAACCCCCGAAGAAGCCCCAGGTCTGGCAGCACTTCCGCGAGGATGTACACCGCTGCCCCAGGCGGTCCGAGAAACAAGATGACGTAAAACCAATAGCCTTCCGGCCGGCGCCTGATGAAATGCACGATCGCCAGCCCCTGCAAGAGGAAGCCCCAAGGATAAAAAAAATGTCCCAGCCCAAACATGGATGACCGCCTGGCCAACAGAATCGCTTGCTCTGAGAAACGGGTCAAACGGAACCTCCGCATTGTACATGGGGAAGTTAATGCCTGTTTCAGCGTTTTCCCGCCTGCTATGATGGTCCCGCATGAATCCCATCGAAACGCTCGGCCTGGCCCTCGGCGCCGGATTTTCCTCCGGCCTCAATCTTTACGCCACCGTCGCGACGCTTGGGCTTCTCCAGCGCTTCGGCGTTCTCCGCCTGCCGCCCGGGCTGCAGGTTCTCTCTCATCCGTGGGTGCTGGCAATTGCCACTGCGCTGTATTTGCTGGAATTCTTCGCGGACAAAATCCCCTACTTCGACACTTTTTGGGATGCTATTCATACGTTCATTCGTCCGCCCGCCGCTGCCCTGCTGGCTTTCGCCGGCGCCGGAGCAGCTCCACCGGAATGGCGCTGGGGCGCCGCGTTAATCGCCGGCGGAGTTGCTCTGACTTCGCACGGCGCAAAAGCCAGCGCGCGCGCCGCCGTCAACGCCAGCCCCGAACCGCTCAGCAATTGGGTTTTGAGTCTTGGAGAAGATGTTCTAGCCGTGTGGCTTTCCTGGATGGCGGCCACTCATCCCGTCGCCACCACCATCATCGTTGTCGCACTCCTCGCGCTTTGCGCCTTCCTGCTCTACTTTCTTTTTCACTTCGCGCGCCGCGCCTTCCAGCGCCTGCTAGCTTCCTAGTCTTTCGTGTAGGGGCGCGACATATTGCGCCCTTTGTGACAAGACTCATGCGCTATTTCATATACTGTGTGAGCCAATCCAAAAACGTCTTGTACCAGAATTGGCTGTTCTGCGGCTTCAGCACCCAGTGCCCCTCATCCGGGAAGACTACCAGCTTCGACGGCACGCCTTGACGCTGCAGCGCGCTGAAAAATTCCAGTGATTGCGTGTATGGCACGCGGTAATCTCTTTCTCCGCAGATTACCAGCGTCGGCGTTTTAAATTTTCCAAGTTCGCCCGCATACGTCACCGGCGCCCATTTCTTGTAGCTTTCTGGGTTTGACCATGGCGTGCCTTGCAAGTCGTGCTCTTCAAACCACAATTCTTCGGTTGCGTACATGGAAACTTTGTCGTAAACGCTCGCGTGGCTGATGATCGCTTTGAACCGGCCCGTGTGCGTCGCAATCCAATCCGCCATGTATCCGCCGTAAGAACCGCCAGCGGCTGCCATCCGCGTCTCGTCGATGAAAGGATATTTCTTCAACGCGTAGTCCACGCCATTCATCACGTCGACGTAGGCTTTGCCGCCCCAGTCGTTCGTGATTTCATCCGTGAATTTTTGCCCGTAGCCCGTCGACCCGCGCCGGTTGATCATTAGCGTCACGTAACCGGCCGCGGAGAAAACTTGCGCGTTCCACCGGTAGCCCCAGGCATTCGACCACATCGTCTGCGGCCCGCCGTGCAGCAGCACCAGCAAGGGGTATTTTTTTGCCCCGTCAAACTTCGTCGGCCGGATCAGCATCGCTTGCACTTTTGTGCCTTCGGCCCCATCGAACCAAAACGCTTCCGGCGCATTCATTTCCAGCCCGGCGAGAATCGAATCATTCTGATGTGTCAATTGCCGAGCCCCGGAGCCGTCGCCCGATGCCGCGAAAATTTCCGCGGGCATCGTCAGGCTCGTCCGCTCAAAAACCAGCGTCTTGCCGTCCGCGCTGAAAGAAATCGCTGAATTGAACGTGTCGGAGATAATTTGTTTCGATTGCGAGCCAAAGCGCGCCGCCATCGCGTACACAGGTTTCTGCGTTTCGTTCTCCGCCGTGAAATAAATCGTCTTGCTGTCCGGCGACCATGCCAGCTCCTCCGCGCTGCGGTCGAAAGTCTCTGTAAGATTTTCGATTCTTCCCGCCGCGCGGTCGTAAAGCATCACGCGCCAGCGGTCTGATTCGTAACCCGCCGCGAGCTGCGCGTGATACGCGATGAATTTTCCATCCGGCGAATACACTGGATTTCCATCGAATCCCGGATTCGTGGTGATCCGTTTCGCGTCGCCGCCGGAAACCGGCACGATGAATAAGTCCGCATTCGTGCTGATCGCTTCCATCTTGTCGGTCACGGCGGTGAAACATATTTCTTTTCCGTCCGGCGAGAAATTGATATCTCCCGGCCCGCCTCGTTCATCGGGTGGTACGTCGTAGTCTGCTCCGGTTGTAAGATCGCGTGGCGCCCCTGTTCCATCCGCGGGAACCACAAACAAGTGGCTCCTCTTGCCCTCGTTCCAGTGCGTCCAGTGGCGATAGAGCAAATGCTCCGCAACGTGCGCTTTCACCTTATTTTTTCCTTTGTCTTCATCGCGCTTCTTGTTGCACTCGTCGTCTTTGCACTCGGGATAAACCGAAGATGTAAATGCAATGGTCTTGCCGTCCGGCGACCACTTTACGAGGTCCGCGCCGGTTGAAAGTTTCGTCAGCGCGTGCGCTTCGCCTCCCGCCATCGAGAGCAAATACACTTGCGAATCGCCGTTGCGCGAAGAAAGAAACGCGAGCGTTTTCCCATCCGGCGACCACACCGGCGAAGAGTCGTGCCCGCTCTGCGTCAATTGCATCGCATTTCCACCAGCTGTCGGCACGATCCAGATGTTGCTCACGCCGCCGTTCGCTTCCATGTCCGGCGTCGAAACCGTGTACGCCACCCATTTGCCATCCCGCGACACCTGCGGTTCCGCGATGCGGTGCAACTTGATCATGTCGTCAAAAGTAATCGAATGTTTCGCCGATTCTTGAGCAGAAATAGAAAGCGCGCTTCCCAGTAGCAGCGAAACTGCAAAACTGCATTGAACATGGAACACTTTCATCTATCGCTTCTCCTTAGAGACATCATGAGCTGCAACGCTCCGGACAGAATCACGAATCTTGGCACGTTTCACAGCCGAATCCAATAGGCTGAAGGAATCGGACAAGGTGAGCGCGCAGATGCGGGCCACGACTCTGCTACAATTCTCTCCCGGACATCTCATGCCGACGCGCAGCGGACTTTTCCCCCGCAATTTCAAGAAGACCTTTCCTATTGCGTCACGCGGGGAGGGTTGCTGGATCATCGCCGACGACGGCCGGCGATTTCTCGACGCTTCCGGCCAAGCCGCTGTCGTCAACATTGGTCACGGCGTTCAGGAAATCGGACGCGCTATGGCGGAGCAGTCTTCGCAGATCGCTTTCGCTCATACTTCGCAATTTCACACCGCTCCAGCGGAAAAATTGGCCGGACGACTGCTCGCGATGGCTCCGCCGAATTTTCGTGATGGCGGCCGCGTCTATTTCACCTCCGGTGGCTCTGAAGCCACTGAAACCGCGATCAAACTTGCGCGCCAGTTTCACCTTGAGAGCGGCCGGAAGCATCGCTTCCGCGTTCTCTCGCGCCGCCAGAGCTATCACGGCAGCACTCTGGGCGCGATGTCCGTCAGCGGCAACGTCGCGCGGCGCGCGCCCTACACACCACTCACTGCGGAATGGGGGCACATCGCTCCGTGTTTTTGTTATCACTGCCCGTTCGAAAAAACTTTTCCGCAATGCGAAATCGCATGCGCCAATGATCTTGATATCTTTCTGCTCAAAAATAATTCCGATTCCTTTAGCGCCTTCATTTTCGAACCGGTCGTTGGCGCTACTCTTGGTGCAGCCGTTCCACCCGAAGGATACGCCGCGCGCATCGCGGAGATTTGCCGCAAGAACGGAATTCTTTTAATCGCGGACGAAGTGATGAGCGGCATGGGCCGCACCGGAAAATCGTTCGCCGTCCAGCATTGGGGAATCGAGCCGGATGTGATTCTGGTGGGAAAAGGAATCGCCAGCGGATACGCGCCGCTTGGCGCCGTGCTGGTTTCCGCGCGCGTGCTGGAAGCATTCGAGCGCGGCTCTGGAGCCTTCATGCACGGTTTTACCTATCAAGCCCATCCTGTCTCCACCGCTGCTGGAAACGCTGTGCTCGACTTTCTCGAAGCGCACAAACTTTTCGATCATGTGAATTCCGCGGGGCAGAATCTACGCAACGCTCTAGCTCCACTCCAGTCGCATCCGAACATCGGCGATGTTCGCGGCCTGGGTCTGCTTCTTGGCGTTGAATTCGTAAAAGACAAAACTATGCGCGAACCTTTTCCGAAACAGCAAAACATTGCCGAGAAAATTCGCCAGGCCTGCCTGGAAGAACGCGTTTTGACCTATCCAACGCAAGGCTGCGTTGACGGCATGCGCGGTGATCATATTCTGCTCGCGCCGCCCTTCACCATCTCGCCCGAGGAATGCGCGCTGATCGCTCGCGCCTTGCAATCGGCGGTGGCAAAAGTGTTTTCAGGCTGATTCGGCACGGGGCCATTTTGTTCGTTGCAATAGCTTTGTTCTTTTGGAGAAAAACCAAAAATGCGGCTCCGTTTGCGAATCCTGGTGGTCTTCTTTTCATGTTTGCTGGTTTTAGCGCTTGCGATTTCCGCTCAACTCAAGCAGGACGCTCCGCCCAGCACTCCGATCCTCGGTTTTACTCCGCTGCACGCCGCCGCCGAACACCAACTTGAATCTCAGTTTCAGTCGATTCCGTCTCCTGATCGAGCGCGCGAATGGCACCGCACTTTTACCGCTGAACCGCATCCCGCTGCTTCCGACCGCAATAACCAGCTCGCGGATTTCGTTGCCGACTCATGGCGCAAGCAAGGATGGGAAGACGTCACACTTCGCCGCTATGACGTTTTGCACTCGCGCCCGCGCACCGTTGCCCTGGAAATGACCGCGCCGGTCCAGTTCACCGCGTCTCTCCGCGAAGATGCTTATGATGTCGATCCGGACACGAAGAATTCCGACGTCTCGGGATCTTACTTTGGTTATTCCGCATCAGGCGACGTCACAGCCGAAGTCGTCTACGCGCACAGCGGCAATCCCGAAGATTACGATCTACTTCGGAAAAACGGTATCGGCGTGAAAGGCAAGATTGTTCTTGTCCGCTATTCGAACCCCTACAGCTATCGCGGTTTTAAGGCGCTTACCGCCGAACGCGAAGGCGCCGCAGCCCTGCTCATTTATTCCGATCCTGCCGAAGACGGATCCGCGCGCGGCAAAGTTTTTCCTGACGGACCGTGGGGTCCCGAGAGCCACATCCAGCGCGGCGCAATCACTTACGATTACATCGTTCCCGGCGATCCGACAACGCCCGGGTGGGCTTCTGTCCCCGGCGCAAAGCATATTGCGCCGGAGGAAGCGCGATCGCTCCCGAAAATCATTGGGCTCCCGCTATCGTGGCGCGACGCAAAACAACTTCTTGAAAACATGAACGGTCCCGAAGCGCCGAAGGATTGGCAAGGCGCTTTGCCCATCACGTATCGCTTCAGCGGCGCGGTGAAAGTTCACGTAAAAGCGGACATGAACACCAGCATGCAGCCTTACACGGTTGTCGAGGCGCGCATTCGCGGCAGCGAATTGCCTGACGAATGGGTGCTGCTTGGCAATCATCGCGATGCGTGGGTCTACGGCGGAGTGGATCCTTCGAGCGGCACGGCTTCGATGATGGAGCTCACGCGCGCGCTTGGAGAGCTCAAGCAGCGTGGCATCCGGCCACGGCGCACCATCGTGGTTTGCAGTTGGGATGGCGAAGAATACGCGCTGACGGGCTCGACGGAATGGGGCGAGCAATTCGCGGATGAGTTGAAGAGAAAACTTGTCGCGTATCTCAACGTCGATGAATCCGTCGCCGGAGCCGCTACCACGGCGGGTTCCGAAGGACTAAGCTTTTCGCCTTCCGCCGTGGCTTCTCTCGCGCCGATGCTGGTGGAAGCTTCCAAAGATGTTCGCGCGCCATCGGGTAAATCTCTCTACGAAGCGTGGCGGGCCACAGCGATGCGCGACTCGAAAGCGAGCGCTCCGCCGCTCGACAGCGCGCTCGTGGAAACACGCATCGGCAGCGGCTCCGACCACACCGTGTTCTTGAATCATCTCGGACGGCCCGTCATCAACCTGGGATTCACGGGCGACTACGGCGTGTATCACTCGATGTACGACGACCACTACTGGATGTTGCGTATCGGTGATCCCGCGTTCGAATACCACGTGGCGCTGACGCGGATCTGGGGTGTCGTCGCGCTCCGTTTGGCGAACGCGGATCTTCTGCCGTTTGATTTTGGTTTCAACGCCGCGGCGCTGGAACAATTTCTGCATGAGCTCGAACAGAAAAACAAGATTGAGCAGCGGCGCCTTTCTTTGAAACGGCTGCACGGCCGCATCGCCGAGTTCGAAAAAGCCGGCGAGCTTCTGCGCAACGCCGTCGCTGGCGATCTTCTTTCTGAGCCAGCTTCGTCTGGGAAAATGCAGCGTCTGAACGAGCAGTTGTTGCAAGTCGAATCCAACTGGCTCGATCCTGCAGGTATTCCCGGCCGGCCATGGTTCCAGCATCTTCTTTATTCTTCGCGATACACCTACGCGCACTTGGAATTTCCCGGACTCACCGAAGCCGTGGAAAAGCAGGACTGGAAACTGGCACACGAACAAGCCGTGCTGCTCGAAAAAGCTTTGAAGAGAAACACGGAACTTTTGCGTTCGGCTCGATCCCTCCTGGGAGAAAAGCAATAAATGATTTCGTCCTTTCTCTCTTCGCTATCTCCTCAGTCCTTTTTGTTCGCTAGCGTGCGCTCTTATTGAAACAAGATCACCGCTTTCGAACTAATCGATATTCTGGAATCGACGACGCACCCCTTTTCCCCGCACCACACCTTGGGTGCACACAACATGCCATCCCTAGACACAATATGAATTCGGTATCTTCCTGCAGTTATTTCCCCGAAATCATATTCTCCCTGATTGTTTGTTATGAGATGTCGAATAACCTTTTTTGCGGACAGCAGTTCCAGTTCTATTTGGGGCAAAAGCGCCCCTGTTGGATCTTGGAGAATGCCTTTCAGTGTCTGGGCTTTCTTGATCCTAAATTCTCTCGAAAGAGAACAATCCTTAGCCGTTGCGAGACTGGCCGTCAGCATCAACAGGGTCACCCATATGGTGGAACTCGCCAAATGTCTTTTCACGATCCACCAGCCACGAATCACCGGTCACTGCCCTAGACGACAGGCACTGCTGTCTTTCTCAGCGGATTAAAGAACGGGAGCGGCACAACCTTTGCGGAAACGGTGTGGCGCACAGCTTCCACCGTCATTTCGACGTTCAGCGTGGCACCGACTGCGGAATGCTCGCGGCTTACGCACGCCAGCGCGATCATTTTTTTCAGCGTGGGCGACCATGTGGTTGAAGTGGCTTTTCCGATTTGCCGCCCGCCACGATAAACCGGCACAGCCACGCGCGACGCAATGCTGGGCACCTGCGGCGCCATTTTCAATTTATCGTAGAGAGCCTCGACTTCATTCCAGTCGATCTCCAGGCCGACGAGCGCGCGTTCCGCGCCTTTCTTTGCTTCCTGCGCCAGCGCTTCGCGCCCCACGAAATTTTCCTTCTTTAAATCCACGAGTTTGCCCAGGCCGATTTCCGCCGGAGAATATTTCTGCGACTCGATGAGCGCTTTCTTGCTCGAGATGTAATCTACTTCGATCAAGATCAGGCCCGCTTCGATTCGCGCGATGTCCAGCGCGATCATTCCCGCAGGATGAATATCGAACGCCTTGCCTTTCGCGGCCAGCGCGTCCCAAACTTTGACCGCGTCGCGCCAGGGCATCCACACTTCGAATCCCAAGTCGCCGGTGTAGCCCGTGCGCGAAATGTCCACCGGCACGCCCGCAATCTTTCCGTGCGTAACGCGAAAATATTTCAGGTTCGTGATGTTCGCGTCCGCTGCCTCGTGCAGCACTCTTCCTGACATCGGCCCTTGCAGCGCCAGTGCCGCTGTCTGTTCCGAAATGTCTTCGATTGCTACGTCCAGCCCTAGGGCATTCTGCTGAAACCAGCGTAAGCTCGGATCCGCGGCCGTCCAGCGATAGTCATTTTCTCCCAGACGGGTAATCGTTCCGTCATCAATTACTTTTCCTTCCGGGTCGCACCAGCAGCAGTAAATGACTTGATCCACGGCGACCTTATTGATATCGCGCGAAATCACGCGGTTCACCAACTTCGTGGCGTCCGCGCCGGTTACGCGGTATTTGAAGAGTGGCGAAATATCGATCAGCGCGGCAGAATTGCGGATGGCATTGTACTCGTGCTCGTGGTGCATCTCATAAACGCTAACCGTGTAATAGCCAGACCATTCGCGATAATTCAGGCTCTCGCACAACGCCAGCGTTCTTTCGTGAAACGCGGTTCCTACCGGCAAGGATCCTCCTGAAGCGCATGCGGCTGAGGACGCCGCAAAGACAATGGATTATAGGTGCGAACTCGCCACCGTCGCAAGAAACTGGCTTGCTGAGAACCGCAAATTCTAGGCCAATCCAAGCCGCTTGCGGATTTCCGCGACGATTTCTTCTGGAGACTTCGCGGCGTCGATGGTGATGGCATCTTCAGGTTCTTCGAGATCCGCGAATTGGCCGGCGAGGAGTTTTTCGCCGGCGAAATGGCCGTGGCGGTGACGGATTCTTTCGGCGAAGAGTGCGTAATTTCCTTTTAGATAGACAATTTTTACTTCGGGGCTGGGGCGAAGCTTCTCGCGATAGGCGCGCTTGAGGGCGGAGCAGGCGAGGACGACGTTCTTGCCGGCGGCGATCCATTCGAGGATGGCTTTGCGCATCGCTTCGAGCCAAGGGGCGCGGTCGGCGTCAGTGAGCTGGATACCGTGGGACATTTTTTCGATGTTGGCCGGCGGATGGAAGGCGTCAGCGTCGGCGAATTGCCAGTTGAGCTGCGTGGCAAGCATGGTGCCGATGGTGGTCTTGCCGGCACCGGTTGTGCCCATGATGATGACGACCACAATTCCCTTTCGCGGAGCCTACCGTCAGACTCGCCCGAGGAATTCGCCGAGTAGCATGTGGAAGTGGTGAACGCCATTTTCGCGCTTCACAGAGTAGCGCCCGCGGTCGTAGGTCGAAGAGCGCAAACCGCGCTGCACGTTTTCACACAGGCCGATATCTTCCTGCTGGACTTCGTCGCTGAACGCCACGGACCGCTTGATGCGCTGCTGATTCTTCTCCGTGGCGATATCGTGGAAAAACCACTCAAAGATGGTCAACGTCTTTTCGTGGGAAAGAGGAACGATGACGTTTGCCGAGATGTTATCCGGGTAAACGTTGAGCATCAGGTTGGGGAAAACCCAGAAGTAGAGGGCTTGCTGCAAGCCGGCCACGGGCGCGTAGAGGCGTTCTCCGGCGTCTTCCTCTTTCATGGTGCGGATAGGCGCGAATTGCTGGGAATAGTAGCGAAAAGTGTCGGTGCGATACTGTGCGTAATCGATTTCTTTCATTAAGCCGGGATGGGCGATGGGGATGTGGTAGCCCTCGAGATAGTTGTCGACGTAGACTTTCCAATTGCAATCGATGACGTAGTCGCGGCGCTCGGCGAACTGCAAACCTTCAAATTGAAAACCACGCGCCTGCTGAGGAATTTGACCGAGGAAAGTTGAGAGCGGCTCCGCTTTCAGATCAAAATTTACAAAGATGAACTGTTCCCAGGTCTCACAGCGAAGCGGCACCATGCCCATGGTGCTGCGGTCGAAGAACTCGACGCCGTCAACGTCGGGCGTGCCGATCAATCGGCCATCCAAAGTGTAGGTCCAACCGTGATACTGGCAGCGCAGGACGTTTTTGCAGCCGCTGCCGAGCGCGATGGGACCGGCGCGATGGCGGCAAACGTTGCTGAAAGCGCGCAACTTACCCTGTCTGTCGCGGACGACGATGATCGGTTCGCTGGCGACGTCAGCGGTGAAAAAACTTTCGGGATCGGAGATCGTGCGCTTAACGCCGTTTACTTCTCCGCACGGCTGGCTGAGAGTTCCGACAAGTTGCCAGGTGCGCTGGAAAATGCGCGTCTTCTCGATTTCGAGGATGGCGGGATCGGTGTAAAAACGCGAGGCGAGCGTTTGGGCGCACTCGATTTGTTCGTGGACGTCGAGGTGAAGCGGTTTCGTCAACATGACTAGAACTTGCGGGTTTCCTGGCGCGACCAGCGCTCGACTACGATTTTCGATTCGGTAAAGAATTCTACGGCGTCGCGGCCCTGCCCGTGAAGGATGCCGAAGAAACTCTCTTTCCATCCGCTGAAGGGGAAATAAGCCATAGGAGCGGCGACGCCGATATTGATGCCTATATTCCCCGCGGGAGCTTCGTAACGGAACTTGCGCGCCGCGGAGCCGCTTGTTGTAAAGAGCGAGGCCTGGTTGCCGTAGGGGCTGCGGCGAAGAAAATCCATGGCTTCGTCGATGGAATTGGCGTGAATCATGCTGAGCACGGGCCCGAAGATTTCGGTGTTAGCAAGCTGACTGGTGGACGGCAGGCCATCGAGGATTGTGGGTGTGACGAAATTCCCTGACTCGTACTTGGGGATCTTGGTGTTGCGGCCGTCGAGAAGAGGTTTTGCGCCTTCGCCAACGCCGGCCGAGATGAGCGATTCGATGCGCTGCTTGCTTTCCTTGGTGATGACCGGACCCATCTGGATGCCCGGGTCGAGGCCATTGCCGGTGCGAATCGAAGAGGCGGCGTGCGCGATTGAATCGCGAAAGGTTTTTTGCGCTTCGCCGATGGTTACGGCGACGGAAACGGCGAGGCAGCGTTGGCCGGCGCAGCCAAATGCGCTGTCGCTGATGATTTGCGTGGCAAGCTCCATGTCGGCATCAGGCAGGACAATGACGTGATTCTTTGCGCCGCCTTGGCATTGCATGCGCTTCCCGCTGGCCGCGGACCGAGTGTAGACGTGCCTAGCTACGGGAGTGGAGCCGACAAAACTAATGGCGCGAACTTGCGGATGGTCACAAAGAGCGTTCACGACATCTTTTCCACCGTTGACGAGGTTCACGACGCCTTTAGGCAGGCCGGTCTTTTCGAGAAGCTCGAAGGCGCGATGCATCGAAAGGGGAACGCGCTCGGATGGCTTCAGAATGAAGGTATTTCCGCACGCGATGGCGTACGGAAGGAACCAGTACGAGACCATCGCCGGGAAGTTGAAAGGCACAATGGCGGCAACGACTCCGAGCGGCTGGCGGATTTGCATTTCGTCAACGCCGGGAGTGACGTCCTCGAGGTTGTAGCCCTGCATCATCATGGGGATGCCGCAGGCGACTTCGACGTTTTCGATGGCGCGGCGAAGCTCGGCGCGGGCTTCGGCGAAGGTCTTGCCATTTTCGAGGGTAATGACGCGGGCGAGATCGTCGAGATTCTCTTCGAGGAGGTTTTTCAGTTTAAAGAGATATTGAACGCGCTCTCCGGGAGGAGTGCGTCGCCAAGCGGGGAAAGCATCGGCAGCGGCACGCACCGCAGCGTCCACGTCCGCGGAAGCCGAAAGCGGAGTGCGCGCGAGGAGTTCCGCGGTCGCTGGATTGGTGACGTCAAAGTATTCAGTGGCGGTGGAGCGGCGCCAAGCGCCGTTCACGTAATTCTGAAGATCGCTGACCTGGGTGGTTACGGCGCTGCCCATACATAGCTCCCTGGCCTCTGTGTCGAATGCGGGAGGCGTCCCGTGGGGCCAACTGGAAGAAGAATCGGAACAATCTAGTCTAACAAACATTTGAAAGGTTGAGAGGCTGAATCGGGTGAATCGGATTGAGCAGCGCTTTCACGAGGATTGCGAGTGCGGGCTTGACGCGGAGTCGTGACGGAGGCGGTAGGCGAGCCAGGCCATGGTGGCGAGCATGCCGAGATGGCCGAGGGTGCGCATGATGCCGCCGATTTTTTGGTCCTGGGCGAGGACGCCCCACTGGGTGAAGAGAATGGTCCAGTCGCTCTCATCTGAGCCGACAAGAGGCAAGACGGAGGTACGGGCGTCCGCCATGTAGGCGCCGATGTAGGGGAAATTCTCGAAGAACCAGAAGATGGAGAAAGCGAAACCGGCGGTTTCGCGCTGGAAGAAGAAATAGGCGGCACAGAGCAGGGGGACGATGAGTTCGCCGAGGGTGCCGCCAAGGATGTGCATAGTCTCACCGAACCAACTGAAGAAGAAATGGCCGCCTTCGTGGATAATCAGATTGGCGTAGTCGAGAAAGAGGAAGCCGGAGCGATTGGTGAAAGCGTAGAGAAGGAAGAGGGCGTAGAAACTGAGCCATGCAATTCCGACAAGGCGGGAGACGGGTTTCCAATCGCCGAATTTTTCTTCGAGGAAGGACATTAGCGTACCATGATACGCAAAACTCCGACACAGAAGCATATGAAGTGTTTAAAACGAAATTTAAGCGCAGGTATCAGTTATCCGGAGTTCATCGTTTGATTCTGCTCGTAGATATAAGTTCCGTTGGTCCGCGTTAGGGAATGATCCCAGAGAAAGGAAAGGCAGGGGAGCTAGCCTCGCTTCTCTTTCGATCCTGGGAATGGGCTGAAAAGTTCTTACTTGAGGGCGGCGCAACTCGCGACGATTTGGACAAAGCCCGAGCATCCTTGAAAAAAACGCGGGTGTCGCTGATAGAAATCTGGGAGTGATTGGATCGAGAAGAGAACTAAAGACGGCCCACCCCAGAAGGTGGGCCCTACTTGTCGATGACGGCGAGGGCTTCGTAGGCGGCGCCAAGGAGCGGGGCGGATTCGTTGAGGATGATGGATACGGGGATGTTACTGAGGAGACCCTCGAATTTCCATTTGTCCTTGAAGGAGTGGAAGAAAGTGCCGTCTTTCATTTTTTCCAGAATTTTTACAGCGATGCCGCCAGCGACGTAAACGCCGCCGAGGGCGAGCACTTTGAGGGCGAGATTTCCGGCTTCGGCGCCATAGATGGCGGTCCAGAGATCCAGGGTGTCGGAGCAGACGCGGCAGGACTTGTCCAAGCCGCGGCGTGTGATTTCCGGGGCGGGATCGGCGTCGGGATCTTCAAATGTGGCATGCATCACTTTCGGCGCAAGGAATTCGTGAATGGTGCGGAAGCCGCGGCCGGAGAGAATGAGCTCCCAACTGACTTGAGGGTAGCGGCGGCGCATGAAGCGCAGGAGTTCGATTTGCTGCTCGGTGTGCGGGGCGAAATCGGAATGGCCGCCTTCGGAGGGCACGACGCGGTAGCGGCCACCGTCCCAAGCAAGAATCGACTCGCCCAGACCGGTGCCGGCCGCGAGCAATGCGCGAGTCCCGCCAGGCTCAGGAGTGCCCGGGTTCAAAACACAAAAGTCTTCCTGCGGAAGATGCTCGAGACTGTGCCCCCAGGCGCCCAGGTCGTTCAGCAGAACGACGTGAGGGACGCTGAGCACGTCAATGAGATTGGCAGTCTCCACAATCCAAGGAAGATTGGTGGCACGCACGCGTCCATTGATAACTGGGCCAGCGATACCGAAACCGGCGGCAACAATGCGCTCGCCATTAAGATGCTCAGCGGCCTGGCGCGAGAATTCCTTGACGATGCGTTCGAACTGCGCGAACTCCTTGCTGGCGAAGCGCTGCCTGAAGACGAGCGTGAGGTTGCCGCCTTTTTCCGAGAAGAGCGCCAAATTGCACTTCGTCCCGCCAACGTCCCCTACGAGGATCAAATTTCCCCTCCCCCGAATTTTCTGAATCGATTTAAACAACCAATTGTAGCATCTATGGGTTGTACCACTGTCTACCTTCACGTTCGAGCAGAAGATCGGACTCACGCGGGCCCCAACTTCCCGCGGGATATTGCGGCACGGTGGCGCTCTTGGCTGCACTCCAGACGTCAAGGATGGGATCGACGAGGGACCAGGCGGCTTCGACGCTGTCGCCGCGATCGAAGAGAGTGGCGTCGCCGCGGACACAGTCATTCAAGAGCGTAGCGTAGGCGCTGCGCGAGGTTTCTCCGAAACTATCGCGATAGCAGAAATTCATAGTGACGTTGCCAATACTCATTTCGGTTCCCGGGCGCTTCGCGCCGAAGGAAACGGAAATGCCTTCGTTGGGCTGAATATTCAAGATGAGGCGGTTGGGCTCAATCTCCTTTTCGCGGAAGACGATATGCGGGGCGCGGCGGAATTGGATCATGATCTCCGTGCTGCGCGTGGCGAGACGCTTGCCGGTACGGAGATAGAAAGGAACGCCGGCCCAACGCCAGTTGTCAATTAGAAGTTTTCCCGCGACAAAAGTTTCGGTTTTGGAAGCTGGACTGACGTGGAGTTCTTCACGATAGCCGGGCACGGGAGCGCCGTCCAGTTTTCCGGGGGAATACTGTCCGCGGACCACGGCTTGCGCTACCATTTCCAAATCGAAAGGGCGGATAGATTGCAGGACTTTCAGCTTTTCATTGCGCACCGCAGTGGCATCGAAGGAAGCAGGAGGTTCGACAGCAACGAGTGAAGTGAGCTGGAGGACGTGGCTCTGAATCATGTCGCGGAGGGCGCCGGCTGTTTCATAAAAACCGCCGCGGCGCTCGACACCGAGCGTTTCCGACGCGGTGATTTGCACGTGATCAACGTAATTGCGGTTCCAAAGCGGCTCAAAGATACCGTTGCCAAAGCGCAGCACGAGTAGGTTTTGCACCGTGTCCTTGCCGAGGTAATGATCAATGCGGTAGACCTGCTTCTCATCGAAAACGTTGAGAACAATCTGATTCAGGGCTTTGGCGGAGGCAAGATCGCGTCCAAAGGGCTTCTCAATAATGATGCGCACCCAGGAATTGGGCGAGGATGGGCGAGCGAGACAGGCGCGACCGAGTTGCTCGACGATGTCCGGATAAACTTCAGGCGGTGTAGAAAGGTAAAAGAGACGGTTGCCGCCGATATTTTTGGCAGATTCCAATTCCGTGAGACGTTTGGCGAGCTGGGCGTAGGCATCCGGATTCGCATAGTCGCCGGGACTGTAATAAAGGTTAGAAGCGAAATCGCCCCATTGTTTGGGATCGATAGGTCCGACTTCAGAAATGCTCTTGGCGGCGTCGCCCAGAGTGGCGCGAAAGGATTCTTCGGACATGGGCGTGCGCGCAAAGCCGACGATGGCGTAACGCGGGCCTAAGCCGTTGTGAATCGCCAGGTCGTACATCGCGGGAATGACTTTGCGCTTGGCGAGGTCACCGGAGGCACCGAAGAGAACCACGGTACAGGGTTCAGCGACTCCGCCGTAGACTGAACTGGAACGACTCGAATCGCCAGCCATGATCTCTCCCTCCAACAAGATGCGCCCAGTTCAGATATCAGATGCAGCGTTCCAAACTATACCTCAACCCCATATTTTCCAAGCTCGTAACGCAATTGCTCCGCGCTCTGGTGGTGAATGGTGTTCATCCCGAGGCGCCGCGGGCTTTCCAGGTTCAGGGGACGGTCATCGATGAAAAGGCAGTTCTCTGGCGGGCGCTGAGTGACTTCCAGAGCGACGCGAAAAATCATTTCTTCGGGCTTCCGGGAGCGTACATAACAGGAGCTGAAGAAAACAAGAAAGTTCCTGCGAAGGCCGAAGGCCTCAATGCGGTACTGGTTGAGCTCCAGTGGCTCATTATTGATGGCGCCGACAAAGTATTTTCCGGAGGCCGCGACCCTGTCGAGAATTGCGCGCGTGTCCGGGTATTCCTTGGACTGCGCGAACATGAAGGCGGTGAACTCCTCCCGAGTGAAGGCGCGCTGACGATAAAACAAAGTGCGGTCGAGATATTCGTTTAGCGTGATTTGACCGGAGTCGAAAGCCGGGAAAGAGAGATCGTGGCGCTCCTGAAATTCGTCCCAGTCGAGATGAAAAGCGATTGCGGCCTCTTTTCGGGAGCCACGGTCCCAGCCGTTCGTAAGGATGACGCCGCCGATGTCCCAGAAAAGCGTCGTGATTTTGGCCAAGGGAGCAGGTCCTCCAAAGTTTGCGTTTAAGTTGTGGCCATATCGTTAGATGAACGAGAACGCCAAGAGATACGAATTTCAAGGCGCAACGATGCGATTCTGTCCGAGCGCATTGTCAAGGATGGATTCCGGTTATACCAAGCCCGCTCTTCGACCCCGGGTGCAAGATGCAATCGTATTACGGGTCTCGCTGGCGGCCAAGAGATTCGAAAGGCCGTCCGGAACTAGGAATTTCGATGAGATTGCAGTAAGGTGAGATGGAAGAACACGCGCGAGGAGAAGAGCATGGCGAATGAATCTTGTGATCCTGCACCGGCCACCACCAGCGAAGCCATAAAGCCCGGGACGCGCATGGTGCACTGCGTGAAATTCGGCAAGGAATTGCCGGGCCTGGATCGCGTTCCGTGGCAAGGGGAACTAGGGAAGCGCGTGTACGAAAATGTTTCGAAGGACGCCTGGAAGCTCTGGCTGGAGCATTCCAAAATGATCATGAACGAGTACCGGCTGAATCCGCTCGATCCCAATTCACAGAAGATCATGGGAGAGCAAATGGAGCAGTTTTTCTTCGGGGAAGGCGCCAGGTTGCCGGAGGGATACGTCCCGCCCAAAGCAAAGGGTTAGTTTCCTGGGATGGTCATTCGGGGCGTGGCGGGATGTTCCACAGGCAGGCTCGGTGTGATTTTGAATGCTAATCTTTCATGGGCTTCACGGAGGGCCTGCTCGACTTTCTCCGGCGTGTTTGCGCGCGCAAAAAGAAACCCCAGATAACTTGAACCTTCGGGCCATGCGACGATGGCATCGTGCAAGCGCGCGGTGATCGTCAATTCGGTGACGCCTGGGATCGAACGAGCCGCATCTTCTCCTGAGATGCCATCCAGGACGCCTCTCTTGGGAACGGGAATCATCATGACGCCGGAGGCAGCTCGTTCGCGAGGCGAATTCCATCCGGGGAGTTCCAGGGCGTGACGAACAAGCAACTCCTCGAGTCCGATTGGTTCGGATTCTCCATCAAAAGAAAACCGCAGGGCGCGCGCACAGAGACCACCGATTGGCCGGGGAGTAACTTCGAGCGGCCACACTCCATGCTCGTTGATGCGAAACTCCGCATGGATTGACCCGTGCGACAAGCCCAACGCGCGCACCGCATCGTTCACGCATTTCTCGATGGCGCGCTGCACTGATTCGGGAAGCCGTGAAGGTGTGACGTAGATCGTCTCCTCGAAGTACGGGCCTTCGAGCGGATCGGGCTTATCGAACACCGCCAACATACGCAGGGCACCATCGGTAAGAAGTCCTTCGACCGCGACTTCCTTTCCCGGTATGTATCCTTCGACGAGCATCTGATCGAGATTCGCTTCGCGGGTGGCAAGAATTTCCGGGGATTGGAGCAAGCGCCGGACGCGCGCTGCGGCAGCGAGAAATTCCTCACGATTGTTTGCGCGCACTACACCTTGGCTTGCCGAAAGCGAAAGCGGCTTCAGAACGCAAGGATAGGAAATTCCCAGCAGTACGGGCTCGGGCGAGGGATCAATAGGAAGATTCCGAAACCATGGGACATTTAGTCCGGCATCTCGAAAGACTTCTTTCATGCGCAGCTTGCTGCGACAGGCCTGCACGGCGGCGGGATGGTTGTAGTGGATTCCAAGACCGCGAGCAGCGTAAGCGGCGGCAGCAGCAGGCCGGTCGCCAAGAGCGAGGATTCCACTAACGTTCTGTCCGCGAAGCGCCTCCATGACTGTGTAGGCAGCTACTTCGGGCGTTTCGAAATGCACGGCGATGGCCTGATCGCCCCAGGGATCTTCCAGTTGGTGACATCGATCGGTGACGTAGACAAGTTGCACGCCGAGCTTGCGAGCTGTGTCCTCAAAACTTCGCGTTTGGTAGCCGAGCTTGGCGGTGAAAAGCAGCAACCGTTTGGAAGGATTCTTCATCGGCAGTTCACCTTATTCACCAAGAGCGGCCGCCTCAGAAGGCGGGCCCCACAAAGACACGAGAAGCGCGTTTCTTGACTGGATCAAACGAAGCCATCAGCGCTTGCGACGGCATTTTTCACCAGCGGCTTCGGGGCGCCAATAGAAACCAACTGATCCTGGGTCGGCTCGGCGCAGCAGTACCATGGTTCACTGAGGAATGGGATGCTTGCCTGGGATTGCGCTGACAAGTTGAGTCGCGGCGCGGGCAATCCGCCGGCGGCGTACGCGGCCTTCCAGATGCGTTCGAATGTCGCCGACCGTGATTCTTTCTGGCGCTCTGCCGCGCCGGCGATTTCCTGCACGGTTTCGCTGAGGGCGTCCAGGCGGGGGTCGGCGTTCTTCCAAGGGTATGCAAGCGACTGCGGATCGAACCGCCCAACCAGACGACGCATTTCCCCCAGTTCCAACATTCGCGAGCCTTCCGGAATGAGCAAACGGATTCCAAGCTGAATGGGTGCCACGTTTTCGATCACATTCTGTTCTGCAATCACGTGCAGCAAATCCAGGTAGCCATCCACGGTCGTCCAGGGCGTAAAGGGCACAAATGTCGGATGTAGGGTCATGCCAAGCTCGCGGAAGGTTCTAATGACGCGGAAGAAATCTTCGCGCGTATGCCCTTTGTCCAGAAAACCTAACACCGCATCATCCACGGATTCGACGGCGCTGATTATGAAAAGACAGCTAGTATCACGAAGGGTGTGCAAGTGCTGGTGATATTTGAGCAAGTGTTCGATCTTGATGGTCACGTCGTAAGTGACGGCGGGAAATTTCTGATGAAACGCCTCAACGAGTTCCATGGCGTGACGGATACCGTTGAAGAAATCCGGATCGCCGAAGGTGATGTGTTGGGCACCGGCAGCCACCTGGCGGCGAATGTCTGCGAGCACGACGTCGCGGCCGATAATGCGAAACACTCCCTTGTAAACCGGGACGATTGGGCAGTGACGGCAAAGATGCTTGCAGCCGCGGCTCGCTTCCGTTGAACCAACGATGCGAAAGCCATCTCCAGGAACGATAAGATGCGCGTACTTCTCCATCGCAGGCATTCCGGATCGATCTGGCACCTCGAACTGCAGACGGGCCATCGAGATCATGGAGTCCGAGGCCTGCGCGATTGAGTTTCCATCCGTGGCGAGGCGCTCTGCCAGTTGGACGAGCGCATCCTCGAATTCGCCGCCCAGAATTGTGGAGACGCCGAGCGCGTGAAGATACTCAGCATTCATTGGCGCGTACAAGCCATAACAGCAAAGATGCGCTCTGGGATTGTGTTTACGAAGCTGGGGAATCAGCTGCGCGGCCAAACGCGTGGCCGTGTGCATGGGCAGATAGATGGCGATAAGCTGGGCATCGGCAATCGCAGTCTCATTCAATGACTGCCGGGCAAGGTCGAGCGAGAGGACGCTATGGCCACGTTTTCGCAGCCAGGCGGCAGGCGACGCCAGCCCGAAGGGCTGTCTCCCCAGCTCATAAGTCGAGATGAGAACGATGTTCACGTCCATACCAGTATAGCTGCGCGGCGCTCGGATTCAATTTCGGCTATGATAGAGGGCTACGAACCATAGCGAAAGGACCGCAAGAATGGCCATCAATGCGGGCAATTCTTTCCGCACACGCGACAAGCTAAGTGTGGGCGCTCAGAGCTTCGATATTCACCGCCTCGAATTTCTCGAAAAGCAAAGCGTCGCGGACCTGGCGAAGCTTCCCTTTTCACTGCGCATTCTTCTGGAGAATCTGTTGCGCTGCGAAGATGGCCGGTTTGTGCATGCCGAGGATATCCGCGCGCTGGCGAGCTGGCGGCCCGGCGCTCCGGAAAAAGAGATTGCTTTCATGCCCGCTCGCGTACTGCTGCAGGACTTTACAGGCGTACCGGCAATCGTAGACCTCGCGACCATGCGTGAAGCGGTGCAACGCATGGGCGGCAGTGCGAAGCGAATCAACCCGCTGTTTCCCGCCGAGTTGGTCATCGACCATTCCGTGCAGGTGGACAATTTTGGCAACGTCAACGCGTTCGGCTTGAATGCCGAGTTGGAGTTTCGGCGCAACGTAGAGCGCTACGCGTTTCTCCGGTGGGGACAAACAGCGTTTCAGAATTTCAAAGTTGTTCCGCCGGATACGGGAATCTGCCACCAGGTGAACCTGGAATATCTCGCGCGGGTCGTTTGCGCGATGCCCTATGGCAACAGGTTTGAGGCGTATCCCGATTCTGTGGTGGGCACGGATTCGCACACAACCATGGTAAATGCGCTGGGCGTCTTCGGGTGGGGAGTCGGCGGGATCGAAGCGGAGGCTGCCATGCTGGGCCAGCCCTCTTCGATGCTCATTCCGGAAGTCGTGGGTTTCCGATTGCACGGGCGCTTGAGCGAGGGCGCGACCGCAACCGATCTTGTTTTGACGGTTACGGAAATGCTGCGCAAGAAAGGTGTTGTTGGAAAATTCGTGGAGTTTTACGGCTCGGGTCTGTCGTCGCTAAGCGTTCCCGACCGCGCAACGATTGCGAACATGGCCCCCGAGTATGGCGCAACGATGGGCTTTTTCCCTGTTGATAAGGAAACGCTCGCGTATCTGGAGTTCACCGCGCGTCCTGCAGAACAGATCGCTCTTGTGGAAGCGTATTGTAAGGAGCAAATGCTCTTCCGCACGGATCAGACGCCTGCCCCGCTGTTCAACGACACTTTGGAATTGGATTTGGGCAAGGTTGAGCCTACCGTGGCCGGCCCCAAGCGTCCGCAGGATCGCGTAGCGCTGCGGCAAGCCAAGTCTTCTTTCACAAAAGTTGTGGAAGGAACGCCGGCAAAGCACGTGTCCGTTCGAAACAATGGCGACTCGTTTGACCTCTCAAGCGGCGCGGTGGTGATTGCCGCCATCACGAGTTGCACCAACACTTCGAACCCGTCACTCATGTTGGGCGCAGGCTTGTTGGCAAAGAAGGCGGTTGAGCGCGGCTTGCATGTGAAGCCGTGGGTCAAGACCAGCCTGGCGCCTGGTTCGAAAGTGGTGACGGATTACCTGATGGCCGCAGGATTGACGCCGTATCTGGAGAAATTGAATTTTCATCTGGTCGGCTACGGATGCACGACCTGCATCGGCAACAGCGGGCCGCTGCCGGCCGCCATCGGGGCGGCTATCAGGGACAACAATCTGATTGCGGTGGCCGTGCTCAGCGGCAATCGCAACTTTGAGGGACGCATACATCCGCTGGTTCGAGCTAATTATTTGGCTTCGCCGCCGCTGGTGGTCGCTTACGCTCTTGCAGGGCGCATGGACATGGACCTCACGAGCGAACCGCTCGGCAACGACTCCAAGGGTGTGCCGGTCTACCTGAAAGATATCTGGCCGACGCCGCAAGAAATCGAATCGACGGTTCGCGCTTCCGTTACTTCCTCGCAATACAGCAAGCAGTACAGCGAAGTGTTTGAGGGCGACGCTCATTGGAAGTCCATGCCCATTCCAAAAGGTGACCTCTACAAGTGGGATCCGAAATCGACCTACATCAAGCTGCCGCCGTATTTCGATAACATGCCGAAGACACCTCCGGCGCTGGCGGACATTCACGGCGCTAAGGTGCTGGCCATTCTGGGCGACAGCGTCACCACGGATCACATTTCACCAGCCGGCTCGATTCCGATTGATTCGCCGGCCGGGAAATACCTCATCGCCAACGGGGTGAAGCCGCATGAATTCAATTCTTATGGCGCGCGCCGCGGGAATCATGAAGTCATGATGCGCGGGACGTTTGCGAATATTCGGCTGCGCAACCAGCTTGCCCCCGGCACCGAAGGCGGTTGGACCCTATTCCTTCCGGATGGCGAGAAGATGTCCATCTATGACGCCGCCGTGAAGTATCGCGAGGCGGGCGTGCCGCTGGTGGTCATCGCTGGAAAAGAATACGGCAGCGGCTCTTCACGCGATTGGGCGGCAAAGGGTACGCGGCTGCTTGGCGTGCGCGCCGTCATTGCCGAAAGCTACGAACGCATTCACCGCAGCAATCTCGTCGGCATGGGCGTGCTGCCACTGGAATTCAAGGCGGGAGAAAACCGCGAGACGCTGGGCTTGACGGGTCACGAAATCTTCGACATTGAAGGTGTGGCGTCACTCACACCAAAGAAGCCAATCACGGTGCATGCAAAATCCGAAGATGGACGGGTGAAGACTTTTTCGGCGATCGCGCGCGCGGATACTCCGGAGGAAGTTTCCTACTACCATCACGGGGGCATTCTGCAATACGTTTTACGGCAGATGCTCTAGCGTCCGCAAGAATTCCTGGCCCGCGAGTCCCCGGATGTCTCCGTCCAGGGACTTCTTTTTTGCGCAAGCGCATCGGGCTCCAAATTGAAGTAAGCCCTGCGGCGGAGTATGATGCGCTGGCATCATCTGTAAAAAAGTTCAGAGCTTGATCAGCATCCCGCACTTTGAAAGGACGTGTGTGCTTAAGCAAACAGCCCGTCTCGCTCTGTTGCTGACCGTTTCCGCAGGAGTTTCTCCCGCCCAGCAAACAGGCGCGAACCCGCAAGTCATCGTTATTCGTGCCGGAAAACTCGTGGACGTGGATGCGGGCCGGGTGCTGACGAATCAGATGGCCGTGGTGCGCGGCGGCAAAATTGAAGCGATAGGTGGAAACCTGCCTGTTCCCGCAGGCGCAACGGTGATCGATCTTTCAACGATGACGGTTCTGCCCGGACTGATCGATTGCCATACGCATCTGGCCGACCTGCCGTTCGAAGAGCCGCTCCGCGTGTTGCAATTATCCGCCGCGGAGACCGCCTACGCGGTTATTCCCAACGCGCGAGTCACGCTGCTGGCTGGTTTCACTACCGTGCGCGACGTCGGCGTATATCGCGCTTTCAACGATGTAGCCCTTCGCAATGCCATAGCCCAAGGCAATGTGATCGGCCCGCGCATGTTTGTCGCTGGAGCATACATCACGATCAGCGAGGGCGCCGGCGCGATGACCGGTCTCGCGCCGGACATGCAACTTCCCTGGGATCTCCACTACGGGGAAGCCAATAGTCCCTGGGAAGTGCGTCAAAAAGTTCGTGAGCTCGCGCACCGCGGCGCCGATCACATCAAGATCCTCGCAACGGGCGCGGTACTTACGCACGGCAGTAATCCGAAATCGGTCGAGTTCACACCCGAAGAGCTGCAGGCCGCAGTTGAAGAAGCCCGCAACTTTGGTTTGCGCGTGGAAGCGCATGCCCACGCCGCCGAAGGGATTAAGAACGCTATCCGCGCCGGAGTTGCCTCGGTGGAACACGCCACGCTGATCGACGACGAAGGCATCGCGCTGGCGAAAGAGCATGGTACTTACCTCGACATGGATATTTATGATGAAGAATGCATTCAGGAGAAGGCCAAGGCAAATAAGGAGCCTGCCGATTTTCTGGAGCACGACCGCGGCCTGGGTGAGCTTCACCGGCAAAACTTTGCGAAAGCTGTTCGTGCTGGTGTGAAGATGTCGTTCGGCACGGACGCGGGCGTCTGCCCGCACGGAATTAACGCAAGGCAGTTTGCGTTCATGGTTAAGTACGGCATGACCTCGATGCAAGCGATCCAATCCGCCACGAAGAACGCCGCCGATCTTCTCGGCAAATCGGATCTCCTCGGTTCCCTCCAGACGGGAAAGTACGCCGACATCATCGCGGTTTCTGGCGACCCTCTGGAAAACATCCGCGTTCTGGAAAACGTAAAATTCGTGATGAAAGAAGGAAAAGTCTACAAGCAGGAGCCGTAGAAGGTCGCCTGCATGTCTCGAAAGGGAGTGTCCATGAAGATTCGCGTGATGTGTTGTTGGCTTGTGGCATTCGTAGTGTTGGCGTTGCCTGCCGTGGGGCAAATTCAGCCTGCGCCACAACTGATTGCGATCAAAGCGGGGAAAGTAGTCGACCCGGAAACAGGGAAAACTGCGACCAATCAAGTCATTCTCGTGGAAGGAAAGAAGATTAAGGAAATTGGAGGCAACGTCGCAATTCCCGCTGACTCGAAGGTCATCGATCTTTCGAAAGCCACAGTCCTACCGGGCCTGTTCGATGCCCACACGCATCTGTGCCTGACGGTCATCCCCAGTCGCGATCACGGCAACTACTACTTCACGACGCTGCTGGACACCAACGGCTACCGCGCTATCGAAGGAGTAGCTAACGGAATGGCGATGTTGCAATCCGGCTTCACCACCGTGCGCGACATTGGCAACGCCGGGAATTATGCGGATAGCGACCTGCGTCATGCGATCGAGGCAGGCTGGGTGCAGGGCCCCACGGTCGTGAATGCCGGCATCATCATTGCTCCCTACGGCGGGCAGTTTCATCTCCAGCCGGAGAAGAAGGATCTTGCGACACCCGAATACCTCTTCGCCGACACGCGGGATGAAATGCGCAAGGCCATCCGGCAGAACCTTCACTTTGGCGCGAAATTCATCAAAATCGTGGTTGACGATCAGCGGTACATCTATTCCGTGGATGATATCCGGTTTATGGTCGAGGAAGCTCATGCCGCGGGCGTGAAACTGGCCGCCCATTGCTGGACGCACGCTGGCGCGCATAATGCCGCGGAGGCCGGCGTCGACTCGATCGAACACGGCTACAAGATGACAGACGAGGACTTGCAGCTTGCCAAAAAGAACAAAGTGATGCTCGTGGGCACGGAATTCACGGTGAAGATGAGCGACGCCGACGAACACAAGATTTGGGTGGACCGCCTGCAGCGCGCCTACAAGATCGGCGTGAACATGGCGTTCGGCACCGATGTCGATGTCGCGATGCCCGGCGAAACGCGCGGAACACTGGCGATCGATTACATTCAGAGTTGGGTGGACGCAGGCGTGCCTGCCGCGGATACGCTGCGTGCCATGACTGTGAATGCGGCGCGACTGCTTGGCGTGGACAATGAGCGCGGGTTCCTAAAGCCTGGAATGGCCGCCGACATTATTGCCACGCCGGAAAACCCAGAAGAAAACATTCAGATGTTAAGGAAGGTGTCCTTCGTGATGAAGGACGGGGCCATCATCAAGCAGCAGTAGCGCTCAATGTTCGCCCCAAAAAAACAGGCCGGATCTTGCAATCCGGCCTCTTGCTCCTGTTGATTTGAGACTTTCACCTAGAAAATGAACTTCAGGCCGATCTGGATATTGCGAGGTCCGCCAGTGCCGATCACCGGGTTTGCCGCGGCCACGTCCGGCGTAGCTTTGATGAATCCAAACGTGAACGGATCGGACGGATCCACGAATCCCTGCGTATTGGGATTGGCAAAGTGCGGATGATTCAGGACGTTGAAGAACTCTCCGCGCAACTGGAAGCGCAAGCGCTCGGTCAGTTTCGTATTCTTGATAATCGAGAGATCGAGATTGTCAAGGCGCGGACCGCGGAAGGGATTCCGCCCGGCATTCCCGAAAGTGCCGAATGCCGGCGGAGTGAGCACCGAGGATCCCTCCACGTAACATCCCAAGTTGGCTAATTGGTCCTTTGCATCCTGGCTGCCCGCAACCGCGAAGCATCGATTGGAAGCAGCGTCCGTTCCACCAGTCACATGGCCGTTCACGACGGTGAACAAACCCTGACCAACGAACGGAATTCCGAAAATTGAGGGTTTGAAATTCCCTGGATCGCCGGTGATATTCCAGCGGTCGGCGAATTCCCCGGTGCCGCTGATGTCGCTTCCGCTGATGTTCCCGTCGATGAGATTCCAGGGCAAGCCATCCTGGATTGTGACAATGGAATTAGCCTGCCAGCCTTCGAGGAGATGCCCATATCCTGCCCTCGAAGGGAACTCGTATGTGAGCGCCAGGGTAAGGCGGTGCCGGACGTCGTTGTCGCTGTTCGCACGCTCGAGGCCAGGACGTGTGCTGTCTTGGGGCTGTTGCGCGCGATTGAGCGAAACATCGTCAATCGCATGCGCGTAGGTGTAACCCATCACAAAGTTCACACCTTTCCATGCCCTTTGCGTCAACGTGGCCTGGAGCCCGTGATAGATGGAGGTGTAGCCGTTATCGAGGAAGTTGATGAACTCCAGGTACGGAAATTGACCGTTGAACGGACGGCCAAGCTGCTCGCTTCCGTCGTCGTTTGCAAACACGACCTGGTTGATGTCTCGCACTCCGTAGAGTTTTACGCCACGATTTCCGACATAGCCCACTTGCAAGGAAGTCGTGGAAGTCAGCGCCTGCTGTACGTTGAGGTTCCAGGAGAGCACATAGGGCGTCCGCAGGTTCCTGGTAACGCCAAGGATGTCGCAAGGCGTGCCTGGTTGATTGGTTACCGGGTTGATGGCCAACGGGTTGCAATCGATCGAGGGCTGAAAAACAGGCCCGGCAACCGACCAGTTCAGCAGGTTGCCGGTCAAGTTGACAGCGGAAGCCGCAATCGTGCCGTTCGCACCGGGGATTCCCGTCGGTGGTGCCGTTGGGATCACATTCAGCCCTGCCGTCGAAGCGTTCTCCACGCCATTCTGGCCGAGGAAAACAGAAAGATGAGGAATTTCGTAGATCACGCTGCCGCCTGCGCGGACAACCGTCTTCCCTTTGCCTCCTGGATCCCAGGAGAGGCCCAGGCGTGGTGCGAAGTTGTTATGGTCGCCGTTGTACGGCTCGCTGATTCCGTGGCCAACTTGGTGGATACCCGTTGCAGGGTCAAAATTAGCCAATCGGTCTTGACTTTCTTTGATCACCGTATTGAGGTCATATCGCACGCCCGCATTTATAGTCAGTCGTGGGGTCACCCGCCAGTCGTCCTGTAAGAAAGCCCCAAACGAATTCATGGAGACATGGCGAGAGGAATTGCCGACGAAGATGCGCCCGCCGGTTTTTCCGGCTCTGAAGCTTCCGCGCGGCAGACCAGCAATAAAATCTTCCAGCGGAGTGCTGTCACGACCACCCGGCAAGCACCCGCAATGCGTTGAGAGCTCACGCCCCGCAAACCGAATACGTCCTTTCCCGTACCGGTCACGGGTGTTGTCCGTACTCCCGTGTCGGAATTCCCCACCGAATCTGAACGTGTGCTTGCCGCGCGTATAAGATACGTTATCCACCCACTGGAGCGTCCGATTCGGGATGGTAAGCAGCGGCCAGCCGTGATTGCCGCCCAGCTGATTGAAGCCGTCCAGATCGATTTCCGGCAAGCCAAAATCGACGGGCGCGGTCACGCCGGTGTTAATCCCATACACGGTCGCGGGGTTCGAGGCGTGATCCGCAGTCAGGATTGTCTGCCAGAAACGGACGTAGCCGAAGCGGGCCTCGTTCACCCAGCGCGCATTGGGAATGAAGTTGTAGTTGAGCCCAAACACCTGGGCACGGAGTTTCGATTGTGATTCCCATTCTGCGCGCAAAACAGGAATGTCAAGCTCCGTCTGCAGGCTATCACCGAAAAAGTAGCGACCAGTCAGGCTGTTCCGCTCGTTGAAGTGGTGATCGGCCTTGATAATGAAATTGTCGTTGCGGTTTTTGTTTGGCAATCCGATGTTGAGTTGGGCATTGTCGACGCCGTTCGTATTGGCATTCGCATTGGTGGGGTAAAGAGGCGCAAGTTTGACGCTCAGTGCGTTCACGCCGCAAGTCCCGGCGGGAGCCGCCGCGCAAGCCGCTGTCACGCTGGCGGTAGCGTCTGGAATGCTATTGACGTGGTCTCCGCCTGAAAAGCTGCTTGGAACCGTCGTCGGACTGCTAGCCGTGAACGAGTTTCCAACTTGCGCCCGGATTGCTTCGTAGGCCCCGAAGATGAACGTTTTGTTCTTGACGATCGGCCCGCCAAGGCTGCCGCCAAACTGATGCAGCCGCAAACCTCGCTGGGAAGAAGCAAGACCGGTATTCGGGTCAATTTTCGGATTAAAAAAGTTTCGCGCATCGAAGGCATTGTTGCGTTCAAAGTCGTACACGGAGCCGTGAGCGTCGTTCGTTCCGGATTTCAGTCCAACGTTGACGATCGCTCCAGGCTTCCAGCCATACTCGGCCGGAGGATTCTCCTCCGCGTTGAACTCCTGAATGGCGTCGATGGGGAGAATCGAACCGGGAGTTCCCTGCACTCCTTCGGCATTGACGACCGTCCCAGCGTAATAGGGATCGTTGTTATCCGTGCCATCCACGATAAAGTTGTTGTCCTCGGGACGGTTTCCGTTGGAGCTGATGGAAAGGAACCCGCCGCCGGTCGTCCGCTGTACGCCCGGCCTCAAGACCACGAGATTTTGGAAATCGCGGCCGTTCAGTGGCAGATCATTGATGGACTTGTTCGCAAATGTGCCGCCCAATGTGTCGTTCGTCGTCTCCACAAGCGGGACCTGCTCGGTCACTTCGACGACTTCCGATACGCTGCCGGGCTGCATCACCAGATCCAGGCGTATGTCCTTCGCTACTTCCAGCCGGATGCCGGTGCGCTCGATCTTTTTGAATCCCGTCGCCTCAACGACTAATTTGTACGGGCCCGGCGGCAGGCTGGGTGCAACGTAATCGCCCGCGTCATTGGTCTCGAGCGTTCGCGACACTCCCGTGTCCACGTTGGTGATGGTCACGTGGGCGCCTTTGACGAGGCCGCCGCTTTGGTCGGTCACGGTACCCAGAATCCGACCCTCCTGAGTTTGGGCGTACGCAATGCCGAATGCGCAGAATGCAAATAGAAAAATAGCGATGCTTCGAAGAGCTCTCATATGTCCCCCGGCTCCCTGATGCGGCACAAGGATTGTGCCTCTGAGTGAACGCCACGTCCCCGAATCTCGGCGCTCCGTGTTGTGTGGTATTGTTCTACCTTGACAGACGGCATCCGTCAAGGACTGTAAGCGCAACGAAAAAGAAAATTCTAGAGATAAGAAAAGCTGATGCTCCATCGCAATGACCGAGGCGTCTGAGATGAGCGCCTTGACGGTACACGCTGCAGCGCCCGCGAGATGAGCACCAGAGAATTCCGTCCGCTAGCTGGCGCGCCCCGTAATTCGATTCCCTTCCTTGTGGGCGGGGAAACGATTTCTAACAAACAGAAGCAGGATAGCGCCTGCCGCGATGGAGAGCAGGCTCACCACCTGCGCATTGGTCAGCCCGTAAAACGAACGTGGATTGATACGAATAAACTCAACTAGAAAGCGCGCAATGCCGGTCCAGATGAGGTAACTACTGATTATTTCGCCATGGGAACCGCCGCTGCTCGCCGCTTTCGTTGCCATGCGCCACAAAAATGCCGCGATGATCACGCCTCCCAGGAACTCATAAATAGGAGTCGGGTAAACGCGGCAATCGGCCGGCCAGCCCCACTGCACACAGGTTTCAGTCGTGGGAACCACGCCGTGAGGAAAAGCCATCCCCCAAGGCCATGGCCACGATGTGGGTCTGCCGTAATCGCCGTCTCCGGACAGCAAACATCCAATCCTGCCGATCGCGTAACCCAGCGCCGCCGGAGGCGCGCAAAGATCCATGAATTCCAGCTCCGGGATGTCAAAGTGCCGCGCCAGAAACACCATTGCGACTAGCGTTGTAATAACCGAGCCGGACCACGTAAATCCATACCGGCTGATCAGCACCGCCGGATTAGCAATCAGTTCACGCGGATTCTCAAGCACACTATAAAGTCGCGCGCCTACCAGGCCGGCGATTCCTATAATTCCGATGATGAGAAATGCTTCGTCACCGTAACTTCCCTTGCTTACGCTTTTTAGGTAGCCGCGCTCCATGAATTGCGCGCGGCGACGGCTGATATCCGCCTGCAATAAATACGCCGCGACCAACAGTCCTGTGGCAACCATGAGTCCATAAGTTGGTATCGAGAGCGGACCTAGATGGAGGAATGGAATCATTGACGGCGAATAGTTTCGCCTTGAAAAGTATACATCAGGCTCGAATTCTGCCCGAAACCCGCGCCGGTCTGGAAGCTAATTTCCTTGTCGTCATGGACGAACTTTGGCAAACAATTTTGCAGTCTATCTCCAGGCTCGCAGGACGAGCCCGAGGACCACCCAAATGCCAAAGGCGGTCCATTCGGCGGGCGAAAAGTGTCCGGGGAATGCGGGCAGAACTTTCATCAGGAAGAGGAGCAACGAGACGGCAATTCCCAGTCCGGCCACGATCCGCATTGACACACGTTTCTCGACGATCCAGAACGACAGGCAAGCCGCGAACCATCCCAAGGCCGACGCCATCGAGCCCACCTCAGTCACTGGAACGAGCAGCGCGTCGCCGAGAAAAATCCCGACGAGCGTCCCTGCGGTAATCCCCACCACAGCAACAGAGGGCGTCAGGAATTTCTGGTGGACCATTCCGAAGTTTTCGTGGATTGTCCGGCGCCGCCCGTAGGCAAAGAGCAATCGCGTGGAAGCCGCAAAATTTCCATTGAAACATTGCAGCAGCCCGAAAAATGCCATGAAGAGAATCAACTCCACCGGCCATCTGGCTCCAATCCCTTGTTCGAACGCGATAGCCGTCGCGAAGCGCCGGCCCAACAAGCTCTGCCACGGTACGATGTACGCCACCGCCGCGATCGACACCGCGTAAAAAATTGCGCCGACTCCCAGGGCCAGGCCAATGGCCTTCATGTAATTTTTTTCGCGGAACTCCGGCTTGGACTCCTCCGCATACTTGGGCACGGACTCGAAGCCAGTCAAGAAGTACGGCACGATCTGCAGCGTCAAAAGAATCGACACGAACGGAGCCGCATGAAAAACAGGACGAAAATTCGCGGGCGCGCCCCGGACGCCGCTGATACCGGCCAGGAGAACAAATATCAGCAGCACTGTAGACGTCATGATCTTCTGGAAATTTGCGCTGACGCGAATGCCGCGGTAGTTCAGGGTGGCTAGAAAAAGAGTGAGCGCGATTCCAAGAATCAAACGCGGCAAATATACCGGCTGGCCTGCAACGCTGTAGAGTGGCAACGAGTTCAGGGACGGCAGAATGTACGCCGCGATTTTTCCCACCGCGACCGCTTCCCACGGGCAAACGATGAAATAGGCGAGGAGCATCATCCACCCGGTGAAATAGCTTACGATCGGAGGAAACACCTGCGCGGTATAGGCTGCTTCGCTCGCCGCATCGGGCAGCCTCTGCACCCATTGACCGTAAACGTAGCCAATCGGTAGCAACAGGATGCCGCCAATTACAAATCCCAGAATCGCTCCCAGCGGGCCACCGCGGCCGAGCCAATCGTCCATCAGGATGAGCCAGCCGGTGCCGATCATGGTGCCGAAAGCGAGAGCGAAATAGTCGTGCAGGCGAAGTTTGCGCGCGAGGTGGGCCATTTAGAGGACGCAGAGCAACTCGAAGAGAAGATTGGCGGCCAGCAGCGAAGTAATTTCTCCGGTATCGTAGGGTGGCGAGACTTCGACAAGGTCGCAGCCTACAATATTGAGCCCCCACAACGCTCGAACCAGCTCTAGAATTTGCACGCTCGTCAATCCGCCCACTTGCGGTGTTCCCGTCCCAGGCGCGAACGCCGGGTCCACAGCGTCGATATCGAGGGTGACGTACACCTGCTTGCCGCGAAACGCCCGCAGGTGGCTCCGAACGGCTGCCATACCTTTCTTGTGGAATTCCTCCGCGGTCACCATTCTGACTTTGTGCTCGCGTGCGAAATCAAAATCGTCCTCACCGTACACCTGGCCGCGAAGACCAACTTGCAACACACCACCATCCTGCAAGAGGCCTTCTTCGAAGGCGCGCCGGAACGGCGTTCCGTGCGAATATTTGCTGCCGAAGTACTCGTCCCACAAGTCGTTGTGCGCGTCAAATTGAATCAATGAAACCGGCCCGTGCTTCTTCGCCACCGCGCGTAGGATTGGCAGGCTGATCGAGTGATCTCCTCCCACGCAAACGCAGCGCGCTCCGGCCTCCAGAAGGGGGGAGATTCCCCGCTCAATGCGGCAGAAGGTGTCTTCAATCGAAAGCGGATTCACTGGCAGATCGCCAAAATCCGCGGTGCGGTGCTTGGCAAAGGGGTTTACCTTTAGCTCCGGATTCCACGGCCGGATAATCGCCGATTGCGCGCGCACGTGGCGCGGGCCGAAGCGCGGCCCAGGGCGATAAGTGGTTCCACCATCGAAGGGCACGCCGATCAGAGCAACTTCCAACTCTTCAGGCTGCGTAATATGCGGCAAGCGCATGAACGTAGGAATGCCAGTAAAACGCGCATAAGTCAGTGCGTCGGTAGGTTCGGGGTGGGGCAGCTTGAACTTCCGCTGGGATGAAGGCATCGCTGGGCATCTTAGGTTCCCGCCGTGGTTAAAGTCAAAGCCGCCCGCGCCCCGGTTGCATGCGATTTCTACTTTTTGCTCATCAGTTTTGACAAACCCTTAACCTGCTGCTAACAGAACCCGCTTAAAACTTTCGTGCGTGAGAATCAGGTTGCGACGCCTTTGAGAGAGCAGGCCCTGCCGGAGAGAGCGTCCGCCCCTCGCGTTGCAAAGTTTTTTTTCAAAACAGAGAATCCCAAGGAGAAAACCAACATGTCTCATAGTTTCACAAAAGCAATGGCGATTCTGACTGCGGTGGCCATGACGCTATTGCCTGCAACCCCGGCTCTTGCAAATGGCGCCACCGCTACCCCCATCCAGCATCTTGTGATCATTTTTCAGGAAAATGTGTCGTTCGACCATTATTTCGGGACCTATCCAAATGCGTTGAACCCACCAGGCGAGCCCGCGTTCCATGGGAAACCCGGAACGCCGGCCGTCAACGAGCTAACGGCTGGCCTGCTTACCAACAATCCGAACTTGAATCCGTTGAACGGCGCGGGCGCGACCAATCCGTTTCGCCTGGATCGCTCACAGGCGGTGACAAGGGACCAAGGTCATGGCTATAAAGCCGAGCAGCAAGCGTTTGACAACGGATTGATGGACTTGTTTCCCAAGTATGTTGGCAAGCCCGGGCCGCCACCAGCCGGCACAGGCATCACCAGCACCACAGGTCTGAATCTGGGGTATTTCGACGGCAACACGGTGACCGCCCTGTGGAACTACGCGCAGCACTTCGCCATGAGCGACAATTCCTATAGCACGGGCTTTGGCCCCTCTACTCCGGGTTTGCTAAACCTCGTTTCGGGCCAGACCAACGGCGCAACTAACATTTCCCCTGTGGCCGCAACCTTCGCGGTCGCGGACGGGGGAGCCGGATCGTTCACGGTTATCAGCGATCCCGATCCATTGGGAGACACCTGCTCGGGAAGTGCGGTGGTGAGCATGAAAGGACAAAACGTCGGAGATCTGCTCAGCACTGCAGGCGTAAGTTGGGGATCGTTTATGGGTGGTTTTGACCTGACTATCAGAAACGCCAACGGCACTACGGGCTGCAACAGGAGCTCGGCAGGCCTTGCTGGGACGACGAACGATTACATTCCGCACCACGCTTTCTTCCAATACCAGGCGTCTACGGCCAATCCGACGCACGTTCGGCCCGCGTCCATCGCTGAAATCGGACACGACGGCCTTGCGAACCACAATTATGACATTAATGACTTTTTTGCTGCGGTTCGGGCGGGCAATTTCCCCGCGGTGAACTTCCTCAAGGCCCCGGCATACCAGGACGGACATGCCGGCTATTCCGACCCGTTAGATGAGCAGACTTTCGTGGTCAACGTGGTCAACTTCCTGCAAACCCGGCCCGAGTGGAACAGCACAGCGGTGGTCATTATGTACGACGATTCCGACGGATGGTACGACCATCAAATCGGGCCGATCCTCAACCAGTCGCATGGCACAAAGGATGCGCTGAGCGGCCCTGGCCTCTGCGGCAACGCAGCGGATTCGACGGCGCTGCCTGGAGTTGATTCCCTCAACTCTCACGCGCTGGGACGCTGCGGCGTGGGTCCACGCCAGCCGCTGCTTGTTGTCTCTCCGTGGGCACGGCAAAACTTCGTAGACCATTCCGTGACCGATCAGAGTTCGGTTCTGCGATTCATCGAGGACAATTGGCTCCAAGGGCAGCGCATCGGCGGGGGCTCGTTTGATGCCATCACAAACTCCATCACGCAGATGTTCGACTTCAGCCAGAACAACAATAATCAGGGTAACGGGGGCCTGTTCCTCGACCCGTCAACGGGACAAATCCTTAACACCCAGAACAATCAATAAGATCGGGCCTTCCTTCCACTAACGGAAGGTTCGTCGTCCCTAGCCTCCGTGTGTAAGAAGCCCGCTCCGTGCAAACAGAGCGGGCTTCTTATTTCATTTCGGACTTCGCGATGCGATGTGGTCACAAAGCACCCATCCTTAAATTGAACGATGCGGTTGACTTCCTGAAAGGGTGGCCGCCCACCGAGTAGCGGGGCGACCTTACTCAATTTTCGATAGAACACCCCCTCCCCTTCGCGCGAGACAACCCTGCGGCCATCTCGGTCATCCGTTCACTTATCCTCCTGGTGCAAGGAGAGATGCTCGTGCCTTGTCTCAAGACCGCGGTATGCCTCGGTGCGCTTTTGCTGTCCGCAACGCCCGTCTGGTCACAGGTTCATGGCCTGCCAGCGGAAACAGCTTCGGAACCGCTGCAGACAAAGGAAGGCCCCATCCTCGACGAGCTTCGCTTTACGGGACTTCGCCGCATCGCTCCAGCGGCAGTCGCGGCCCAAATTACTTCCCACGCGGGCGATCGATTCGACCCCTCGACGATTGAAAAAGACATCCGAGCCCTAGCTCGGCTCGGTTGGTTCGAATCAATTCAAGTGGAAACAGCTCCTTCAGCCGAAACGTATCCGCAATTCATCGAGACTCCTGAACGCGTAACTCTGGTTTTTCATGTCGCGGAATTCCCTTTCCTTTCCAAAGTGGAGTATTCGGGCTCAAGGCTGCTCTCGCAGAAACAGATCGAAAAAATGCTGGGCGACAAAAAGATCTCGCCTCGGCTCGGAAAACCGGCCGATCCAGCGGCACTTCAACGGATCGCGAACGCGATTCGCTCCGGCCTGAATGAGATGGGCCACCCGGAGGCGAGCGTTCAAATCGCCCGCAAAGAGGCTAACAACGCGACTGTCGCCGTTCGGTTTGAAATTAACGATGGTCCGTTGTTGCGAGTGCGGCGTGTGCGTTTCGATGGCCATCCTCAAGTCTCCACAAAATTATTGCGCGGACAGATGCGCAACATCGCGCCGTGGAAACCGCTCGCCTCGTGGCGCGGAAAGAATGCATTCACTCGCGAAGCCTTCGAAGAAGACCGGCAGCGTATCCTTTCGTACTATCAGGATCACGGTTTTCCGGAAGCGCGAATCAGCGACGCACGAGTCGCTCAGTTCACGGAATCGTCACGCCGATGGTTTCCCTGGCCACGTGAGTTGGCACTCTCTGGACTAACCGTCTCGATTCCCGTAGAAGCGGGGCCATTTTACCGTTTCGAATCCATTGCCGCGGCGGACGCTCTCCAGCAAGCCACAAAAGAAGGCCGCCGATTGCCGGTCGATCTTGATGTATACAAAGGCACCGCCTTTTCACAGCAAGAGATAGACAAGCTCAGGCGATTGTGGACGGCGCGCATTCAAACCAGAAACACCGGACTCGATTCGCTCGCCTCCCATTCCGTGGATGTAATGCGAACCCTCGATCCCGAGACTCACACCGCTCGCATAACATACGATCTGGGCGACTCCCCACCATTCCTCGTGCAGCGGATCGAATTTCTCGGTCTGCACAAATTCAGCGACCGCTACGTGCGGCGCAGAATTCCGTTGCGCGAAGGTCACCCCGTCGATGACCGCGCTCTCGAAGCTGGTCTCTTGCGCCTGGCCCGCACCGGCTACTTCAAGCCGATCCACAAAGAAGACGTTCACGTTCAGCTTGATGAAGCTACGCACACCGCCAACGTCTCGATCCGTCTCGAAGAAATTGGCCAGCAGCGCGCTTCGCTGGCGGGCGGGACTGGCCAGTTCGGCAGCACCCTGGGCATCGCTTACACCGTCTTCGACCTGCTAAATCGTGAGGAACTACTTTCGGCGCAACTCGACGGCGGCCCGGAGACCCTTCAGATCGTGCTTGGCTTGGCAAGAGAAGGAATCTTTGGCACGCGAGCTTCTCTGGCGTTCTCCGTCTTTAATAATGTGCTTCGCCCGCGGTTTGCGAGGAGTGCCCAAGGACCGTTCTTCTCCTCCCACAGCGAGGGGATTAACGTCCCCTGGAGCTATCCCTTGACCAACGCCGATTCGCTCGGCGTCAATTACACACTCTCGCGCACTGCAACCGAATATCCGCTCACTTCCGCTTCGCCCGTGCCTGGCGTGACACTCGGGGACGTTCGATCGAAAGTTTCCAGCCGCTCTCTGGGAGTCGGCTGGACCCACGATAGGGGGAGTGAGCGCGCTCAATTTGCGAATTCTGTTTCCGGTGGATGGCTCGGCGGGGGCGAGAATATGGTCCGTTCTTCTGCCGAATACAACCGCATTTTCAGGGATCCATTTTTCGCGCCAACTCGCGCATGGGCTTTTCGAACCACATTCAGCGGCGCCGGCAGCTATCGGGGCGACATGCCGTTCTATGCGCGGTTCTTCTCTGACGATGAACTCGTGCGTGGATTCCGTCCCGGCGAACTCGGCCCTTATGCGGTAACAGCTAGGTCCACCACCAACGGTGCCAAGACTTATTCCGCTTCTCCTTCGGGTGCAAATCTGATCGCCGCTACCAATGCGGAATACCGATTCCCTATCGGCGGCGGCACCGAAGGCGCTGCCTTCTTCGACTTGGGCTCGGGGTGGTTGCTCCCTAAGTGGCTGGGCCCCACCAAGCCGCTACTACTTGGTGCAACAAACGGCGTGCTCCGCGGCTCCACCGGAATCGAGCTCCGCTGGACCATGCCTGGCGTCCAAGTACCCGTTCGCGCTTATTACGCCGTGAATGTTCTGCGTATGAACCGCTTCACTCGTCTTTCCGAAAATTCCCTCTTCCACGCCCGCAACCGCTTGTCCGCCTTCGGCTGGGGACTTGGGTACCTGTTCTGATCTTCGCGTCTGTACTACACTTCCGCAATCATGAGACATGGCAAACAGTTGAAAGAGGCATCGCGAATCGTCGAACGCTACTGCATCACAAAAGGCGAAAAATTCCGTCTAAAGGACTTCGATCCAGCCGACACAAACGGAGTCAAGGGCAAACAACACGCCGAAAAGATCCTTGAGAGACGTGTGGGTCTGCTCAGCGACATGCAGGAGAAGCTTTACGCGCAAGATCGCTGGGCCTTGCTGCTGATTTTTCAGGCCATGGATGCCGCCGGCAAAGATGGCGCCATCAAGCACGTAATGTCCGGCGTGAACCCGCAGGGATGCGACGTCCACGCCTTCAAGGCGCCCAGCAGCGAAGAACTGAACCACGAGTATCTTTGGAGGACCCACAAGTGCATCCCCGAGCGGGGAAAGATTGGCATCTTTAACCGCTCCTACTACGAAGAGGTCCTCGTCGTGCGCGTCCACCCAACATTCCTGAGAGCGCAGAAGTTGCCCGATCATCTGATCACCAAGCACATTTGGGACGAGCGTTATGAGGACATCAACTCTTTCGAACGCTACCTGACGCGCAATGGCGTCGTGATCCGCAAATTCTTTCTGCACGTTTCAAAGAAAGAGCAGAAAAAGAGATTTCTTGAGCGCCTCGAAGACTCGAAGAAAAATTGGAAGTTCTCCATGGCCGACGTTCAGGAGCGCGGCTTCTGGAAGGACTATCAAGAAGCGTACGAAGAGATGATTCAGCACACAGCAACCAAGCACGCGCCCTGGTACGTCATCCCCGCGGATAACAAGTGGTTTACGCGCCTCGCCGTCGCCTCGGCGATCATCGAAACGCTGGGCGAGCTTCATCTTGCTTTTCCCGATGTCGATGAAGCCAAGAAGAAGGAATTGGAGGCTGTCCGCGCCTCGCTTCTTTCCCAAAAGGATTAGTAGAGTTCGTTGCCTGCGGATGCCGCTGGACAAAAAGCTGGAGCGGCCTACCCATCCGACACGCTTACTTATTTCCATTCGAAACTTTGCTGAAGGTTGCCGATTCTCACATCGAAAACGCCGGGCTCGACAATGCGTTTGTTATCCGCGCCGATGAAGGACAAGTCGTCGGAGGTCAATTCAAAGGAGATTTGGCGGCTCTCGCCGGGCCGGAGAGAGACTTTCGCAAATCGCTTGAGCCGCTTCAAGGGCGGCGTCACGCTCGCAACACGCTCGTTCAAGTACAGTTGAACAACTTCCTTGCCCGCGCGGCTGCCGGTGTTTTTCACCGTAACATCCACGCGAATCGTCTGAGTCCCCGAAGCCGTCGTTGGAGCCACATGCAGATCGGAATACGAGAAAGTCGTGTAGCTCAATCCGGATCCAAACTCGAATTGCGGCGCGGCCATTGCTTTCCCTTCTCCCCAATCCTCTCCGGAAAACACTTTGTGGTCGTAAGTGAATAAGCGGTTCACAAAGCGCGGATAGGTAACAGGCAGTTTGCCGCTGGGATTCACGTCACCGAAAAGAATGTCCGCAATGGCCTGTCCGCCTTCGTTGCTGGGGTTGTATGCCATCACGATGGCTTTCGCGGAATCAGCAATGCGGCTGATGATACGCGGGCGTCCCTCGGTAAGCACCAGAATGACGGGCTTTTTCGTCTCCATGATTTTCAGGGCCAGTGATAGCTGAGCGTCGGGCAAGGTGAGATCCGCAATGTTTCCTGGCGTTTCCGCATAGGCCCATTCTCCGAGGCAAATTACAACTGCGTCTACTTTCGACGCTGCCTCCGCCGCCTGGGCGATGTCCACTTCCTTGTTGAACGTGGCACCGGGAACATAGCTCACGTTGGCGGGGCCAATTTTTTCCTGAATAGCTTTGAGGATCGTAGCGCGGTCCTTCGGATACATGCTCGCGCGATCGCCCTGCCAAATGTAACTCCATCCGTTATTTAGTGGAATCAACGAGTCGGCCTCTGGGCCGGTCACAAGAACGTGCGCCGTCTTCGCTAGAGGCAAGACCTGGTTTTCGTTTTTCAGAAGTGTGATGGATTCACGCGCTGCTTCAAGACTGACTTGCCGTGATTCTGGCGAGCCAATCACCGTCTTTGAATCGATTCCACGCAGCGGATCGTCAAACAGCCCCAGTTGGTACTTCACCGTGAGAATTCTCCGCACCGCTTCATCAATACGGCTGGCCGGTACTTTTCCGTCTTGCACCAATTCAAGCAGCAGATTGCTGAAGCTGTAGTCGCTCGGCACCATGCTCATATCGATCCCGGCAAGCACCGCGATGCGTGTAGCTTCTTTCTCGTTCGCTGCGATGTGATGTGTTGAAACCAGCCCTTTGATATCCATCCAATCGGAAACCACGAATCCCTGCAAGCCTAGCTCATCGTGCAAAACATTTTTCAGGAGATAGCCGTTGGCATGGCCGGGCGTTCCGTTCACTTCGCTCGAATTCACCATCACGGTGTGGGCGCCCGCTTTCACAGCCGCAGCAAATGTCGGGAGAAAGTATTCGCGCAAAGTATTTTCCGGGATAAGCGCGGGGCTTCGGTCTCCACCCGTAGTAGGGTAGCTATAACCCACATAGTGTTTCAACGAAGCAGAAACACTGCTGGGGCTCGAAAGATCACTGCCCTCATACCCGCGAACGGTGGCCACTCCCATCACCGTCGCGAGATAGGTATCCTCGCCGAATGTCTCCCACAAGCGCGACCACAGCGGCTGCCGTCCGGCGTCGAGCACCGGCGAAAATGCCCATGGAATGCCGGCCTTGCGCGTCTCCGCGGCCGCGATCTGACTGCCGCGCAGCATTAATTCGGGATTCCACGTCGCGGCCATCGCCAGCGGCTGAGGAAAAAGTGTGCCCCCAACAATATAGTTC
>Ga0209648_10000147_pt1 | contig 48442 bp, 38 predicted proteins | sample GraSoi2013_115cm_FD_185830 | JGI IMG/M metagenome (GOLD analysis project Ga0209648, IMG submission 185830) | Grasslands soil microbial communities from the Angelo Coastal Reserve, California, USA - Sample 9_17_2013_115cm (SPAdes) (version 2) | ecosystem: Environmental > Terrestrial > Soil >... | reverse complement strand
TCGGAGCGACAACTCGTCAATTTCGGCCGAGTCGCCACTGGCATGATGGTTCTGCTCGGCCTCCTCTGGGTTCCGTTTATTGGCTACATCAGCAGCCAGTTGTACATCTACCTGCAAAGCGTGCAGGCCTATATCAGTCCTCCGATCTCGGCTTGCTTCATTCTTGGAATCCTCTGGCCCAGGCTCAACGGCGCCGGTTCCATCACCTCTCTTTTGACTGGCTTTGTCCTGGGCGCCACTCGCTTCATCCTGGAACTCGCGGACCGCGCCGGCGGCAACCACTTCCAATCGCCGGCTGTCCGTTGGCTCATCGACATGAACTTCCTGCATTACGCCATTTTCATGTTCGTGATCTGTTCCGCCGTGCTGATCGCGGTCAGCCTGATGACCCCCGCTCCCGACCGCAAGCGCCTGGCTGGATTGACCTTCGCCACGGTGGACGAAAAGATGGACGCCGTTCCTGTTGGCACGCCAGTGCGTAAGCCTGCGCACGAGACTCCTTTGGAGCACCGCGTCAACGTCGTTTTCAGCCTATTGCTCCTGGCCACGGTAATCGGCCTATGGATTTACTTCCGCTAGGGGTTCGGCGGCACCGCAAATTCCATGGGCGCAACGTACATCCAGACTTTGAAGCCGAACGTCACCCAGCAGGAAGCCCTGCGAGCGTTTTCCCGCGGCGGGCTTTCCACTTTTTACTGGAGAATGCGCAGCGGCCCGTTGCAGCGAATCGCTGACGTCTACGTCCCGTACTGGCTCTATCGCGTGCAGTACCGTATAGGCCGTGCCGCGCATTCAACCCTTTTCGCTATGGACGCCGTGAACGGTTCGCTCGATCTCTTCACTTTTCCGCGCGTGCCCGCCGCTAACGATCTCGTCAGCATCCAAACGCGAAATCGCATCGCGCCTTCGCTGAAACGGGCTTGCGCCGAGGCCGCGCTCCGCCAAAAAGTTCTGCGCGTCATTTTTCAGCAGGGCTTTTTCAAGCTGCGCGATCTGCAACTGGAAGTCGCGCCACAGCCTCTCGAACTGCACGTTCCTTACTGGCTCGGTTTTTATGGCAATACCACTCTGCGGTGCCGCGTGATGGATGCAGTACGCCGCCGTATCGAAGGCGCTAAGGCTTCCGCGCTATTCGAGGCGTGGTTGGCAGCTTAGGGCAACGCAGTTGGTATACGCTGAAGTCCCCTTCAGATTCGGGTCGTCGGCACATCATTAAGACAGGGAGAAATTCATGCTCGTCCTCGCAAGACGCTTCGCCTTAGCTTTGCTTGCATTCACATCCAGCGCGATGTGCGCCTATGGGCAGGGCTGGGAGCACCTCGGCGCAGTGCAGCGGGTCGAAAAGCTCAAAGATGGCGTCGAGTTGACGGCCGGACGCGCCAAAGTGCGCATTACCGCCTTCAATGACGCGACTGTCCGCGTGCGCGTCGCGCCTCTGGGCAATTTCCCGAAGGATTCCTCCTGGGCCGTCGTCGCAGCGCCGCAGCCCCCGGCGGTGAAAGTGGAAGACACCAAGAACGAGCTGAAGATGACCGCCGGAAATATCACCGTCATCGCACAGAAATCGCCGCTGCTCATTCGCTTTGCTAATGCAGCCGGCAATATGCTTCTCGCCGACGAGCCGGCGCTCCCGATGGCCTTCGACGGGCCCCGCGTCCGCGTCTGGAAAAAGATGCCAGCCGACGAAAACTATTACGGCCTGGGCGATAAGACCGGCCCCATGAATCGCCGCAACCGCGCCTTCACCATGTGGAACTCGGATGTCTTCGGCTGGGGCGAGTCCACCGATCCTATGTACAAGACGATCAGTTTTTTCATGGGCCTGAACAAAGGCACCGCCTATGGCGTGTTCTTCGACAACACCTATCGCAGCAGCTTCGATTTTGGCAAGGAATCGCCGGACTATCTTTCTTTCGGCGCGGAGGGCGGCGAGCTCAACTATTATTTTTTCGCCGGCCCTGATCCTAAGAAGGTCGTCCAGGAATACACCGCGCTCGTCGGCCGCACACCTCTGCCGCCGCTCTGGACGCTTGGCTATCAGCAAAGTCGCTACAGCTACTATCCCGAGGCCCGCGTCCGCGAAATTGCCAGCACGCTGCGAGACAAGAAAATCCCAGCGGACGTCCTTTATCTGGACATCGACTACCAGCAGGGGAATGCCCCGTTTACCATCAACCGAGAGTATTTCCCGCACTTCGAGCAGATGGTCGCCGACCTGCACTCACAAGGCTTTCACCTGGTCACCATTACCGATCTGCACATCAAAAAAGATCCAGGCCACGGCTACTTCCCGTACGACTCCGGCACCAAGAACGATGTTTTCGTTAAGAACTCTGACGGCTCCGTTTTTGTCGGAATGGTATGGCCCGGCGAAAGCGTATTCCCTGACTTCACCCTGACGCGAGCGCGCGACTGGTGGGGAACTCTCTACAAAGATTTTGTGGGTATGGGCGTCGCTGGTTTTTGGAACGACATGAACGAGCCGTCCGTTTTCGAGCGCGCCGACAAGACTATGCCGCTCGACATTGTGCACCGCCTCGACGACGGAACGACACTCGATCATCGCGCTATCCACAACGTATATGGGATGGAAAACGTCCGCGCGACATACGAAGGTCTGCGCAAGCTTCAGAACGACGAGCGCCCCTTCGTGCTCACGCGTGCCGCGTACTCCGGCGCACAGCGTTACGCCGCCACATGGACCGGCACATGGACCGGAGATAACAGCAGCACGTGGAACCATCTCAATATGAGCACGCCCATGCTGCTTAGCCTGGGACTCTGCGGCTACACGATGGCCGGTGACGACATCGGTGGATTCGCCGGCTCGCCGACCGCCGATCTCCTCACCCGTTGGTTCGAGGTGGGCGCGCTAAATCCCATCTACCGCGATCACACTGCAAAGGGCACCGCCGATCAGGAACCTTGGGTCCACGGACCGCAGCACGAAGCCATTCGCCGCCGCTACGTCGAGCTGCGTTACAAGTTGCTTCCCTACATTTACACCGTCGTCGAAGACAGCTCGCGCACCGGCCTTCCCTTCATGCGTCCGGTATTCCTTGACTATCCCCAAGCCGAAGATTTCTACGGCAACAGTCGCGATTTTCTCTTCGGCAGCGACCTTTTCGTCGCTCCAGTGACCACCGAGATGGTCGATGCCGAGGAAGTGCAACTCCCGCCGGGTGACTGGTATGACTATTGGACCTCGCAAAAGTTCAACAGCAGAAACAAGATCACTCTGCACCCCGCTCTCGACGAGATGCCGCTTTACGTTCGTGCCGGCGCGATTATTCCCACGCAGCCAGTCGTGCAAAATACCGGCGAAAAGCCGAGCGGCCCACTCGAATTGCGCGTTTACCCAGGCGATAATTGCCGCGGCTCGCTCTACGAAGACGACGGCCACACCTTCGCGTACCAAAGAAACGAACTATTGCGTGTGAACTATTCCTGTCAAGCATCGCCCGCTTCGATTACCGTTACCTCGACGACGGAGAAGAGTGCCTTTCAACCATGGTGGAACAGCGCCGAAGTGACGGTCTTCGGAGCAAGCGCTGAGCCTAAAGAAGTTCGGGTCGGCGATCATGCCATCCACGGATGGCGATACAACGCTGCCGGCCATTCGGTGATTTTCACTGTGCCCGATGCCGCGAAAAACTGGACCGCGCAATTGGCTTTTTGATCGTCAGTTCAAGGCGAAAATGGAAAGCGACTGCGCTGGCGCCTCGATGTGGGCTTCCGTGCCCGCCAGCTTCACACCGGCTTCGCCGAACAAGCGAGTAGCGCTAGCTGTGCCCTGCATCGGCGTATCGCGCAACGTGACGTCGATTGCGCGCGCCCTCGAATTGTTAATTACCACTAGGAGGCGCTCCTCTTCCGACTCGCGCGCAAATACGTAAGAACTTTCATCTGAAAAAAGATGCCACAGGCGCCCGCTGCTCAGTGTCGCGTGTTCGCGCCGCAGCTTCAGAATCCCCTGCACAAACGAAAAAAGTTCCTGTTGCTCGCGCGTCCGCCCGTCTTCGGTGAATGCGTTTCGCGAGTCCTCGCGCCAGCCCCCGGGGAAATCCCGCCGATTATCCGGGTCGCCGCCGCCCGCCATGCCAATCTCATCACCGTAGTAAAGCTCCGGAATCCCGCGCAGCGTCAGAGTCAGCCCAAATGCCAATTTGAGTTTCGCCGCCGAGCTTCCCTCCGCACTCGCAAACCGTGGCACATCGTGATTTCCCAAAAATGTGACCAGTTCGTCCGGCCGCGGATACAGTGCATCGTGCCGCAGCACATTCGCAAGGCGTCCAACGGGCGCGCCGTTCAGCAGCACATCGCGCAGCGCGAAATACATCGGATAATCGAAAACCGTGCTCACGCCCGTGTCGATCCCGTCATAGCGCTTTTGTCCGCCTGCGAAGAACGAAGTCACGCTCGCATCCGGATGAAACACTTCCCCAATCGTCGTCAACTGCGGATAAATCCTCCGCAGACCCATGTGCCATCGTGCCCAGAATTGGCGCGAGACATAGGGAAACGTGTCGATGCGAAATCCATCCAGGCCCGACGACTCCGCCCACCAAATTGCGTTCTGCAACAGGTATTGCGCCACCACCGGATTTTCCGTGTTCATGTCCGGAAGAACGCCCGCGAACCAGCCTTCCGTCAGGTTGCGCCACAGCCGCGGCGGCGCGTGCGGATCGAGGATAGCCTCAAACAGGTCGTGCCCTTGCTTTTCCGCTTCGCCGTAGAACGTGCCATTCACCGGCGCCGAAACATTCACGTGGTGCTGCGCCGTACCATGAAACCAGTCCGGCAGCGGCGGCCCTGCCACCCAGGGATGTTTGGGTCCCACGTGGTTTGGCACGATGTCGAACAATATCTTCATGCGCCGCTCGTGCGCCGCGGCAACAAGCTCCTGATATTCCCGCAGACTTCCCAGGTGCGGCTCAACCGCATACAAATCGGCCGCCCCGTAGCCGTGATATTCCTCCGCCGCGCCATTCTTGACGATCGGCGTCAGCCATAGCGTCGTGACGCCTAAATCTTTCAAATAATCCAGGTGCTCACGAATCCCCCGCAAATCTCCGCCATGATAGGCGCGCGCCTTCGAACGATCGTGTGATCCCGGCGCTTCGGCAGGTTCATCGTTCGACGTATCCCCATTCGCGAAACGGTCCGGCATGATGAGATAGATCACGTCCGCCGGCGTCAGCCCCTGAAACTTGTGAATCGTCTGCTCGCGCGCTGCCAGCGGCAGTTCGAACGACGTGCTCCCCGTCGGCGTACTGATTCGGCAAACCGCCGTACCCGATTTCAGCTCCGCTCCCAATTTCAGCCACACGAAAAGGTAATTCCCGCCCGCCGTCGCCTGCGTGCGTTCCACCACCAGATTCGGAAGATTGCACGTGACTCCCGTCGCTTCCAGATGCCGCCCACTTAGCAACACCATGAGCTCCGGCGTCAGCCGCAGCCACCAATTCGGCGGTTCGACTTTCGCCACGACAGGAGAATTGTCTGGAGAACTTGCAGTCTGGCGTGGCCGAGCAGCAGGTGCATCCGCCGCAAGGCTGGCTGCCATCATACTGGTCAAACTTACGAATAGGAACAAGCGGCGTCGGAGCGGCACGTCGCAAGCATAAAAAAAAAGAAGCTGCTTCGCTAGCCCCGGATTTTGCTCGCCGCGTCCGTGAACACCAGCGCCCCAAACGCCTCGGGCACATGAAAATTCGGCTTAGGCGTGTTCGTGGGCCGCCAAGCCGAATAGAAGCGCGGCTCCGCAGCTCCCTCCACTCGGAAAAAATTCACCCTCCACACCACCGGCATCTCGAAACGCTTAACCATACTTTTCGCCGGCAGCGCCAGAACCGCATGCCACTGTTTCGACTTTTCATCGATACTCACCCGCCGACGCAGGCCGCTCCGCAAATCGTGCTTTTCTCCGGCCGCAATCTCCAGATCAATCCAAAACCCATTTGGCGCTACTTCAATTTCCTTGTAGCAACTCGGATGCGATCCGCGCGGCTGCAGAAAAACTTCGCAAACATCGCGATCCCAAAGGCCATCCCGCCTTCCCGAAGGTTCCGCATCCTCGAAAACAGTGATGTTCCTGTAGGACGCGTCAAATCGCACAAACAAGAATTCGTCATTCCACAGCAGCCGCACCTGTGTTTCCCGCTGCTTGTCCCCATTCTTTCCCTGCCAATCCGAATGAAAGCGAACCGGCGGCGCCGTCTCCCAAGCGCCCTCCGGCGGAAATCCTTCGCTATCCACCGGGCCGGTCAATCGAACCGCAAACGCGGTATCCGTTCTGATATCGCTCATAGGTGCCGCTTCCGATGTTCGCACGCCTTCTCGACGCTCCGGCAAGGGCGTGCCTATTTCATTACACCACCACGTTCTCCCGCCAGTTGAGCCGCAAACTGTTTGCGCACGCCCGCCTCTCACGCAAAGAGCAAGGCGCGAACCCTGTGCTAGCATCGAATTTGCCCAATTTTCTGCTCGCTTTGGACGCGTCCGAGGTTCAGGAGGCCACTGCATGGTCGAGACGGTTAGCACCGATGAATTCACAACCGGAGCGGTACGTCGCAAACCGGAAGACTTTCAGTTCATAAAATTTCGCATTGACGGCGGCGTCGCGCGCCTCACTCTCAATCGCCCCGAGCACAACCTCCTCAACGAAGCGATGCTCCGCGAAATCGCCGACGGCATCGTTTTCGCGGGCGAACGCGACGACATCAAGCTCATCGCCATCGATTCCGCGTGCAAAGTCTTCTGCGGCGGCGTGGACATCGGCGAATACACGACGCAACGCGTCTACCAGATGCTCGAGGCTTTCCATGCCGCTTTCGCCGCCATGCTCGAAGCCAGCAAGCCCGTCCTCTGTGTTGTAAACGGTCCGGCCATCGGTGGCGGCGCCGAACTCGCCGCTTTCGGCGATCTCGTCATCGCCACGCCGAAGGCTCGCTTCGCGCAACCCGAAATCACCATCGGCGTGTTTCCTCCTCTCGCATCCACGATCCTGCCTTTCCTGGTCGGCCCAAAGCGCGCTCTCGAAATCATTCTGACCGGCGAGGCCATTACAGCCGAGCGTGCCCATGAGCTCGGCCTGGTCACCCGCCTTGTCCCCGAAGCAAAACTCGAAGCCACTGTCAACGAGCTTGTCACGCGCATCACCACGCACTCTGGCCCCGTTCTAGCTATGGCCAAAAAGGCCATTCTTGGAGGAATGGGACTGTCCCTCCGCGAAGGGCTCAAGAAATCCATGGGCATCTTTCTCAACGAACTCTATCGTCTCGAGGATTCGCAAGAGGGCCTTCGCGCTCTCGTCGAAAAGCGCAAGCCCAACTGGAAGAATCGGTGATGCGCACTCAAACAGGCAGGGCCGCTCAATTGACTCTCTTTGCCGCGCGGCATACACTCGTAGTTTAATTTTGCAGGCAAGGGAAGCGGGGAAGGCTGTGCAAATCGGCCGCGGTCCCGCCACTGTAATCGGCTGAAAAGCCGTAAGCCAGGCTACCCTCCCGTGCCGCGGGGATTGCGTCTTTCGCGAGAAAGGGCGCGGTCTTTGAGCCCCATCGCCGCTCGCATGGGGCTTTTTCGTTGGCATGCCATTCTCGTATGAGGAATCGTTTGCGAACGTTCAGACATTCGACGCTGAGACCTATACTTGCCGCCGCGACCCTCTTGCTGTTTTCGGGGCCCTCGATTTGTGGCTCGCAATCCGCCGCTCCGTCGCTCCCGCCGCCTTCTGCCTACCGACAGGTCACTGACGAGGTCGGCCGGGTGATCCGCGTCCCTCAGTCCATTCACCGCATTGTCTCCCTCGCTCCCAATCTCACCGAGACCATCTACGCCCTCGGCCTGCAGGATCGCCTTGTCGGAGACACGGACTATTGCGATTTCCCACCCGAAGCGCAACACAAAACAAAAGTTGGCGGCGCGGTCAATCCCAGCCTCGAAGCTATTGCCGCCCTGCACCCCGACCTCGTGCTGGTAACGAAAAATCTGAATCGCCTCGAAACCGTCCAGGCCCTCGCGGATCTTGGCATCCCGTCCTACGCTACCGATCCCCATACCGTCGACGCCATCATCGCCTCGATCGCTCGTCTTGCCGACCTGCTTGGCGCACCGGAAACCGGCGCAACACTCAGCACTGATCTCGAACGTCAGCTAGCGGACATCCACGAACGCCTCGCTTCCGTGCCTCCTCGCCGCGTTCTCTTCATCGTTTGGACCGAGCCGCTCATCTCCATCGGCAAAGATACCTTCATTGCGGATGCGTTGCGCCACGCGGGCGCCATCTCTGTCATCGATTCCTCGCGCGACTGGCCCCAAGTCAACCTCGAGGAAGTTGTCCGTCTTCAGCCGGAATTTCTGATTTTTGTGGAGTCGCATTTCGGTGCTGCGCCGCATAGCGCCGAGGCTCTTGCCGACCTTCCCGGCTGGCGCTTGCTGAACGCTGTTCGCAATCGTCGTTACGCCACGATCAGCGATGCCATCAATCGCCCCGCTCCGCGCCTCGTCTCCGCCGTCGAAGACCTTGCGCGGCAACTCCACCCGGAAGCCTTCACCGAAAAACCGCAAAGCAAAGATCAGGCAAATCCAACGGTATCAAACACGCTGCCGCGTGGCTCATTCTTTGCGGAGACCTTCAACGCCCCGATTTGCCAGGAGCAAGCATGCGCCCGCTGACGCTGCAACGCCTCTTCCTTCAATGCAGCTTGCTGGCCGTCATCCTTTTTGTCGTCGTAGTGATAGCGCTCAAGCTCGGCGCCGTTCCTGTTTCCCTCTACGGCCTCGGACGAGACCTGATCAGCGTCTTGCTCCACCAAACGAAAGCCCTCTCCAGCGATTACGGCATGATCGTCATCGAGATTCGCTTGCCGCGTATTCTCCTCGCCATCGTCGTGGGCGCTTCTCTCTCCGTGGCTGGCACCAGCTTCCAGGCCCTGCTCCGCAATCCGCTCGCCGACCCCTACGTGCTCGGCGTTTCCGGCGGCGCCGCCCTCGGTGCCGTCCTGGCTCTGATCGTTGAGCCTCATCTCGCTATGCCAACATGGTTCGCTGCGCTCTTCACCCCGTTTTGCGCCTTCCTTGGAGCCGCCGCTACCATCGCCGCCGTGTATTTTCTGGGCCGTCGTCAAGGCCAATTGGACAGCGGCACCTTGCTGCTTGCCGGCATTATCAGCGCCTCGTTTCTGTACGCCGTCATCATGTTTCTGATGACCACCCTCAGCGGCCGCGATTTCCGCGGCATGGCTTTCTGGCTGATGGGAGACCTTTCCAGTTCCTTGCAGGGCAGCCTCCGATGGGTCCTGGGGATCGGCTTTTTCGCAGCCGCAGGAGCCATCTACACCACTGCTTCCGATTTAAACCTTCTCCTTGCCGGCGAAAAGGAAGCCATGCACCTCGGCGTCGACGTTCGGCGCGTTCGCTTGGTCGTCTATATCGCGGCGTCGCTCCTCACGGGATTGGCCGTGTCCGTCAGTGGCTCGATCGGTTATGTGGGCCTTCTCGTTCCCCACGTCATGCGTCTTCTGTTTGGCTCTGACCATCGCATTCTGTTGCCTACCGCCGCCTTTGGCGGCGCGATTGCCGTCGTCCTTGCAGACACACTCGCGCGCACCGTAGTTGCACCCTCGGAACTTCCCGTAGGCGCCATGACCGCGCTCGCCGGCGCTCCTCTTTTCATCTATCTCTTGCGCAGAGGTTCCGCGTGAGCAGTTCTGTCCAAACCACTTCGGAGTTGTCCAAGGTCGGCGATGCGTCTCGCGCTGCCAGCGAAGTGCGCCTCAGCGTCGAACAGGTCAGCTACGCCTACTCCGCCAATCAGTCGCAAGCTCCGTTGTTCACCCTCGAAGCCAACAGCTTCCAGGCCCGTCCCGGCGAAATCGTCGCCATCCTGGGTCCCAATGCCAGCGGCAAATCCACCCTTTTGAAGTTGATTGCCGGCGCGCTGGAGCCTCTTTCCGGCCGCGTCCTGCTCGATGGTTTTGTCACTCACACTCTGGCGCCGCGCGCACGCGCGCAACGCATCGCCATGGTGCAGCAGGATAGCCCGCTTCTCTTTCCCTCTCGCGCCTGGGAATTTGTTTTGCAAGGCCGCCATCCCTATGGGCGTGCCCTCCGTTTCGAAAGCAAAGACGACGTCGTCATCGCCCGCAACGCCCTGGCCCAGGTTGGCGCGGAGCATCTCGGCGACCGCTGGATGAACGAAATCTCCGGTGGCGAAAGGCAACGCGTCATTCTCGCCCGAGCTCTCTCTCAGCAGCCGCTGCTCTTGCTTCTCGATGAGCCCACGCTGCATTTGGACATCGGCGCGCAAGTTGATTTGCTCGCCACTTTACGCCGACTCGCGGCGGAAAACCGTTACACCGTCGTCGTTGTGACCCACGAGCTCAATCTAGCCGGTGAGTACGCCGACAAAGTGGTGCTGCTGCAAAAAGGCAAGAGCCTGCGTGTCGGCCCTCCGGCCAGCGTTTATCAGCGCGATCTGCTCGAACAGGTTTTTCAGACTTCGCTCACGATCGAGCTGGGCCCGCACGGCCGGCCTCGCGTGAGCATTTTGCCGGCAACCTAGGTAATTTTTCGCGTTCACCTCAGCGCTGCGGCCTCGGGCCGCGGCACATCGTCACCCATAGCGGGCCACGGCCCCTCACACTCACCGCGAACTTCGTGCTCGGGAAGACGGGCAACCCTCACCGGGTTGCGCTTGCTGGACGCGCTCCATCGGAGCGCCACCACGAGAAAGCCGTCGCCGACGCGCGACTGTATGGCGGAATCCAGACTGCGCAAGTCACTGCGGCGAATTGCTTGGTCGACCCGGATAGGGTCGCACTCCGAAAAGCCAGGCAACGCCGCGGGAAGGCCGCGCACAGGCCCGCAAATCCGGGCCGAATGTATCCGCCAAGCCAGGAGACCGGCGAAGTTCGCAAGCCTGCGCGACGCACCTTATCGCCAGGCCAACCTTCAAGCTCCCGCGCGTGAGGGAGCGGAGGATAAAAATGAAACCAACGATTAGCCGTTTTACCGTTCTCGCTCTGTTCCTGCTCGCTTCAAGCTTTTACTCGCAAGCGCAGTCTGATTCTCCAAACGCTCAGCTCACCGGCCAGGTTACCGATGTTTCCGGCTACGGCGTGGCGCAAGTGCGCGTAGTTGTCCGGCCGCAAGGAAGGGACTCATCGCAAACATACGAAACCGCCTCGACAGCCGATGGAACCTACGCTTTGCCGCTTCCTCCCGGCAGCTACCACGTTCATTTTGAGCATTCCGCTTTTGTGCCCCGCGACCTGACGCTGCAGCTCGCCCCTGCCGCGCCCCGCAAACTCGACGTGCGCCTCGAAATCGCGCAGCTCTCCGAAAACGTAATCGTCACCGCCAATGCGCATCCTCTTGAGGTCAGCCAGACTCCCGCGCCCGTGGATGTCATCTCCCGCGCCGAAATCGATCAGCGCCAACTCGTCTCTCTTCCCGACGCGCTCGCTGCTAGCCCCGGCGGAACCATCGCTCGCACGGGCAGGGAAGGCGGACTCGCCACTTTCTTTCTGGATGGCGGCAACTCCAACTTCACCAAATTCTTCGTCGACGGAACGCCGGTCAACGAGCCCGGCGGCTTCCTTAATCTTTCCAACTCCACGCTCGACAACATCGACAAAATCGAAGTGGTGCACGGCGCGGAGAGCGCGCTGTACGGCACGGACGCCGTCTCCGGCGTCGTCCAGCTCTTCAGCCATCGCGGCGAAACGCGCATCCCGGAGGTAAACCTGTTCAGCGAAGGCGGCAGCTTCTCGTCCGCGCGCGGTGGCGCACAATTCGCCGGCCTGCTCGGCGGTTTCGATTACTCCGCTGCAGGCTCCTACTTCCAGACCGATGGCCAGGGGCCCAACGATTCTTTTCTAAATCGCTCTTTCGCCGGCAATTTTGGCTACAGCTTCAGTGACTCCGACCATCTGCGCCTGACAGTCCGCAGCAATTCAAGTTTCGCCGGAATTCCAGGGCCCACGCTTCTCGAGCCGGCGAATCTTGCGCAGAACGAAGCCCTTAAGATTTTGCTCGTTCATCTCAGCTGGGATTTCCGAACCGGATCCCATTGGGAGCACACCGTGAGCGGCACGGAGAATCGCACGCTCGACACCAACGCCAACCCTCCTTTCTTCACCAGCACCGATCAGTTCAACCGCGCCGGCTTCCGCGAGCAGTCCACCTATTCTTTCCGCAACGGAGCCGCTTCCGCCGGCTACGAATACGAAGTGGAGAATGGATTCCCCAGCACGCTTTCGGGTCAGCATGCGCGTCGCAATAACCAAGCCGGATTTCTCGACGCCCGCTGGCTGCCCATTCCGCGGTTGATCCTCAGCGCTGGCGTTCGCGCGGAGGACAACACCACCTTCGGCACGCGTGTTGTACCTCGCGCGGGAGCCGTTTTCGCTCTCCGCTATGGCACCGGATTCTGGGGCGACACCCGACTCCGTTTTTCCTACGGCCAGGGCCTCAAGGAGCCTTCGCTCGACGAGTCCTTCGGCAGCGATCCCTGCTTCCCCGGCAATAACACTCTCAAACCCGAACGCAGCCGCACCATTGACGCCGGCTTCGACCAATTTCTAGCGTCCGAGAAGCTTCGCCTCTCCGCCAGCTATTTCGACAATCGCTTCCACGACATCGTCAGCTTCGCCTTCAGTCCCGTCATCACGCCCGCCTGCTCCTTTGGCACCGGCACCTATTTCAACACCGACCTCGCACGCGCACGCGGAGTAAATCTCTCCAGCGACTTTCGGCCGCGCCGGTGGCTCAGTGTTAAGGGCAATTATTCCTTTGACGATTCCCGTGTCCTCAAAGCGCCGAACGCTTTCGCCAGCGTCGAGTTGCCCGGCAACCATCTTCTGCGCCGCCCGGTGAATTCCGGAAGCCTGATTCTCAACACTAATTACCGCGCATGGACTCTCAGCCTCACCGGATACTTCACCGGCGTCCGCACCGACAGTGATTTTCTCGGCTTCGGCCTGACCCGCAATCCTGGTTACGCGCGCTTTGACGTAGCCAGCAGCTACAATTTCGGCCGCGGCATTTCGCTCTACGCCCGCGCCACCAACCTTTTCGACAAACAATACCAGGACGCCCTCGGTTATCCCGCGCTCGGCCGCGACGTCCGCGTCGGCATGAACTACCGTTTTAGCGGCAAAGACTAACCAATGCCTGAACCGATTCTTTTCTGCTGGTCTGGCGGCAAAGACAGCGCCATGGCGCTGCACGCGCTTCAGCAGTGCGCCGACATTCACATCGTCGCGCTGCTGACCACCGTGACTGAAACCTACGACCGCATCAGCATGCACGGCGTCCGCCGCGAACTCCTCGTGCAGCAAGCCCAATCCATCGGGCTTCCGCTGCACGAGGTCCGCATTCCGCCGCAGTGCGTCAATCCCATTTATGAGGCGCGCATGGAGGAGGCCATGCGTGTCCACTACGACGCCGGTGTGCGGAGCGTCGCCTTCGGCGATATCTTCCTGGAAGATCTCCGCGCGTACCGCGAGAGAAATCTAGCCCGCATTGGCATGACCGCGCTCTTCCCCATCTGGAAGCGCGACACCCGCGAGCTAATCCGCAGTTTTCACGCTGCCCGCTTCCGAGCCATCGCCGCCTGCATCGATCCCAAAGTTCTCGATCGAAGTTTCGCCGGCCGAGAGCTGGATGATTCGTTCTTCCGCGATTTGCCTGCGGCGGTCGACCCCTGCGGCGAAAATGGCGAATTCCACACCTTCGTCTTCGACGGTCCCATTTTTCGCAACCCCATTTCCGTCCGCGCCGGCGAAGTCCTCGAGCGCGATTCCTTCATCTACTGCGACCTGCTGCCGCCGGCCGCAACCGCTGTCGGGGCGCGCTTAAGCGCGTCCCAGTAGCACTGGCTTTGGCCTGTGCTGAGGTACTGTTGGTCAAAAAGGAGCCACAAATGGATCTGAAAGACTTCGCCAGCGAAAACAAACCCGCCGTGCTCCGCACCATCCTCATTTTCGGCATGATCATCCTCGCGGCCGCGCTGCGCCTGGCGCCACACCCGTGGAACTTCACTCCGGTCGGTGCGATCGCGCTGTTTTCCGGCGCGATGGTGCGGCACCGCAGGGTGGCGTTTCTGTTCCCGCTGCTAGTGATGTTTGTCACCGATGCCTTCATCGGTTTCAGCAAGCTGAGCCCGCTGGTTTACGCCAGCTTTCTTCTCAGCGTTTTGATTGGGCGCTTTTTGAATGAGAAACGCAGTTTCGTGCGCGTCGCCGGAGCCACATTTCTCGGCGCTCTTCAATTTTTCCTGATCACCAACTTCGGCGTGTGGGCCTCCCTGAGCAACTACCCACGCACCGCTGCCGGTCTCGCAACCTGCTATCTAGCCGGCGTGCCCTTCTTTTGGAACACACTCGCGGGCGATGCGATCTACGCCACTTTGCTGTTTGGCGGCTTCTTCCTGGCAGAGCGACTCGCGCCGCGCCTGCGCCCATCCCCTATTGAATCTTGATGGGCGGCACTGAGGTGCCCGGGGGCTTGCCAGTACCGGTTCCCGCAGCTGTGAGCTCCGTTCCGACCGATCGGTATTAAATATCGGTATTAAATGTCATGGACAACGATGCTGTTGCTTGTTTACCGTACCAAAGTGGCTGGCCAATGGCCGGGGTCAATCCCTCTGAGGTGGAAAAATGAAGAGGCTGGTGCAGGTTACCCTGCTTGCGCTTATGACGGTGAGCACCGCGCGAGCGCAGGACGAACTGACGTTTTCGCAAGCAAACACAAATGTGGCTGCGGACTTTGCAAATAGCTCCGCGGCGACTTCCTTACCTAAATTCGCAGACGCTCTCTTTTCAGCCGAGCCGCGGGTTGCAAGTGCCTCATGGATTGCCGAGCCGGGGTCGCTGGCGCTAGCGGCGGAAGCTTTGCCGGCCGCTCCCGATCCGAAATTCGTGTACGGGAGCCGCGATGACTTTCGCTGGCAACTGGCGTTGGGCGTCACGGTACTGAGGTTTCGATCTTCGAAATACTACGCGACTGGCGTAGGCACCAATACTTCGGTGACCTATTTCACGAACGAATGGTTTGGAGTCGAAGGCGACCTCATCACGTCCTTCGCACCCACGATTTATCTAAGCGAGCACGTAAAATACTTCAGCTACGGTGGCGGCCCGAAGATCGCGTGGCGCGCCCGCAAATGGGAGCCGTGGATGCACGCGATCGTTGGCGGGGCGCATATCCAGCCGCAGACGACCGGAAGCAGGAATGGGTTTGATTTTATGGCGGGCGGCGGAGTCGATTACCGCATCTTCCCGCATCTCTCGGCGCGCGTGGAAGTCGATTGGGTGAGGACCCACTTGTTCGGCGAATGGCAGAACAACGCCCAGGCAAACGCGGACATTGTTCTGCACTTCTAAGTCCCGAGCGAAGATCGCGCCGAACTCCTACCAAATTTTACAGACTTGAGCGCGAACCATGGCGTCGCCCTTTTTGCAGCCAAACGCCTGGGCAAATTCCGCCATGTTGGATAAAGGTCCGTTGCCGCGGAAGCGCGGCAGCGGATGCGGGTTTGTATTAGCCATCAAGCGCGCGAACTCCAGGCGTTCGTTGGCGCCCCAGACTTGCGCCCACCCGAGAAAGAAGCGCTGCTCTGGAGTGAAACCATCCTTATCGAGTGGGCGCGGCTTGCCCTGCAGCGATTTTTCATAGGCGGCGTAGGAGATGGTCAGCCCGCCGAGATCGGCGATGCTTTCGCCCAACACCAACTTGCCGTTTTCGTGCAGGTCGCCGTCAACGACGTAGCCGTCGAACTGGTCGGAGACGCATTGCGCGCGCTCCTTGAAATTTTTCAGATCTTCGGGCGACCACCAATTTTTGAGGTTGCCGTGGGCATCGAATTGGCTGCCGTGATCGTCGAAGCCGTGAGTGATTTCATGGCCGATCACCGCACCCATGCCGCCATAATTCACGGCGTCATCCGCCTTGGGATCGTAAAAGGGCGGTTGCATGATGCCGGCGGGGAATACGATTTCGTTCATGCTGCTGTTGTTGTAGGCGTTGACGGTGGGCGGCGTCATGCCCCACTCCGTGCGGTCGACCGGCTTGCCGATCTTGTTGAGGCGGCGCTGAAATTCGAATTCCGAACCGCGCTGCAGGTTCTGGAGATAGGAAGATGGGTCAACCTTGAGCGCCGAATAGTCGCGCCATTTGTCCGGATAACCGATTTTTACGGCGAAGGCTTCGAGCTTTGCGGTGGCTTGCGTGCGCGTTTCGGGTCCCATCCAGGGAAGCGTTTTCAAATCGTCGCGCAGGGCGGCGATCAGGTTATGCACCATTTCCAGCGCGTGCGCTTTGGCTTCGGGCGGAAAATACTTTTGCACGTAGACCTGGCCGAGGGCTTCGCCGAGATTGCGATCGGTGGCTTGCACGCAGCGCTTCCAGCGCGGCTGGATCTGCTTTGCGCCAGTCAGGGTGCGCCCGCGAAAATCAAAATCCTCGTTGACGAATTTCTCGGGCATCGCGGGAGCGGCGGAATCTACGACGTGCCAGCGGAAATAGGTCTTCCAATCCTCGAGTGGCGTGGCGGTCAACTGCGCATCCAGAGCTTTGAAAAACTCCGGCTGCGCGACATTCATTTCGGCCACGTCTGGATGCCCAGTAATTTTCAGGTAGGAATCCCAGGAAAAATCAGGGGTGAGCGATTGCACCTCGGCAATTTTCATCCGGTGATAGGTCTTGATGGGATCGCGCAGGTCCACGTTGGACATCGAAGCTTTGGCGAGCGAAGTCTCAATGCGCAACACGGTTGCCGCTTCGCTTTCCGCCTTGTCTGGGGAATCGCCGAGGAGTTCCAATATTTTGGCGACGTGTTTCGTGTAGTCGTCGCGCAGCTTTTTCGATTTCTCGTCATCCCGCAAATAGTAGTCGCGATCCGGCAATCCGAGGCCACCCTGTAAAGCTGTGGCGATCACTTGCGTGCTGTCCTTGGCGTCTTGATTCGAGGTGAAGCGGAACAAGACGCCGACGCCCTGTTGCTGCAGCCGCGCGGCGAGAGTCTGCAACTCGCGTGCATTTTTTGTTTCGACGACGCGCTGTAGCGTGGCGTCGAGAGGTTTTGCGCCGACGGCTTCAATGGCTGAGGTATCCATGCAACTGGCGTAGAAATCGCCGACTTTCCTCTCATTCGATCCCGCGGCGGCGCCGGACTTTTCGGCGGCCTCGAGAATCTGGCGCAAAGCTTGTTGGTTTTTGTCGGCCAAGACCGTGAAAGAACCCCAGGTCGAGTACTCGGGCGGAATGGGATTACTCTTCATCCAGCCGCCCATGGCGAATTGGAAGAAGTCGTCGCAGGGCTTGCAGGTCTTGTCGAGGTTAGCGGTGTCGAATCCCCAGTAGCCGGGCGAATCCGCAGCCCGTGCCGAAGCGCGAAGATCGACAAGCGCAAGCGAAGCGCAGCATGCAATAACGGCGAACACCAGGCATAGGGCAAAAGCTCGTCTCGACATGATCTCTCCTGAACGACAGAAACCTGGATGGTCAAGCGGCAGCAGAGTACAGCCGCATCATAGGACAAGGACGCGGCAAAGAACATTTAGGTTTCGTTGTCGCCTTTGAAAGAGTTTGAGCGCACGAAATTAGCGCAGGGCGGTACCGTAGAAAACGTTGCGGCCGCCGCGCAGGTCGCGGCCGTATATCAGGACGACAGTAATGCTTCCAAGCACGCGTACTTTGCATTGCGCGCCTGTGTCCCACTGCCATTGCCGCGATCCGAACAGACCGGAAGAGTCAGCGATGCTGCCCGTATCCAGGAAAGGACCAAGTTTCACGGTGAAGAGGCCATTGCTGTAAACGTTTTTGTCGATTTCCCAGTTGGCGAGGACGTAGCGACGCCCGAGCGGAGCGGCGCCTTTGCGGCCGCCAGTAGTTCCTGGCTGTCCGCGCAGCCACAGATCGTTGTCGCGCTCGACGCCGAGTTGAAACAGATCGTCGAATGGGATGCGGCCCAGCGTGGCGCCTGCGCGAAGACGCGCGCGCATTTCGTAGTCGTCGCCGGTGGCGCGAGGCAGCCAGTGCGCATCTAGTGAGCCGCGTGCCGTGCCGGAGGCGCCGAGATTCTGCGCAAATGTCCGGCCGATCCTCCCCTCCGCCGAGGAGTCCAGCGTGAAACGATGCTCTGGCACGCGCAAGAGCGAGCGGTCGGCGCGAAGCCAATACGTGAACGAGTACGCGTCGGTGAAGAAAAGTTTTTCCGTGGCGGTGTTGATCCCTTGCAGATTGCGGAACGAGCGGCTTGCCACTTCCGTTCCGGTGCTCCAGCTCCAACGGCCGTTTACGACCGAGTGCAGTTCGACGCCTCCTGCAATGCGGCGCAAATTCAGGTCGCCCAGCACGGGGCCGCCGAAGAACGTACGGCTCAGGTTCCAGTTTTCGTTTCGCGCGTCGAAATAAAACTGGAAACGACGGGCTGGGTTGCCGAACAGTGGCGTCGAGAACTCCCCGAAGGCCCGGCGCTTTTGAGAATCCCAGCGCAGCAGAGAAGTGAAATTTATTGCGCGATGCCCGAGGTTGTAGATTTCGGGATAGACGGTGTCGTAGGGTACGCCGCTCAGCAGCGCGATCGCACCTTCCAGCTTGGAATCGCCCCAGCCGTTGCGTTCCGCCAGATGCAGCGTGGCGTCAAAATTTTCGCCGGCGGGCGTCAGCTCCACGCGCCCAGGCGAAAAGACGCCCAGGTTCTCGAGGCGTGCGCGCGTGGCAAGCAAGGCATCGCCGGTCAAGACTTGCGGCGCATTGAAGGCGACGGCACTGTTCAGGAGCTTCTCCTCGAGGCGCGGAGGCGGCTGGACAGCGACATTACGCAGGCGTGGTTTGTCGACCGCATTCCAGTATTTCAGCGCCGCTTCGAGATTGCCTTGCAGGAAGTAAATGGTGCCCAGGAAATCGAGCGTGTAGGAATCTCGATCCAAGCGTAAAGCGGCGCGAAGGTTGCTCTTGGCCGACGCAAAATCATTCTGCTTGTAGTCAATGCCGGCCAGCTCCACGAGGAATCGAGGATCGCTCGGATTTTTCAGGTGTCCGGCTGCGAAGGCTTGGCGCGATTCGTTCCATTGTTGCTGGCGGGCGAGCGCGAGGCCGCGAAGAAAATCCAGATCCGGCGACTGACTTTGGGGACCTTGCGACAACTTCGCCGCTTCTCCCCACTGTCCGGAGTCAAAGGCTTTCTGCGCAGCGGCAAGGCGCGCCGCTTCAGGTGGGATTTGCTGCGCAAACGCCGACGAGGGGAGCGCAAGCAAAAGGAAGAGGATCAGTTTGCCGCCGCGGGCACGGCGAGGAGCATCCAGTTTCGCGCAGCTTGCCATTCTTTCTCGAATTCCTGCCGCTCGATGCGCAAAAGCTTTCCGCGCGCCGGATCGTTGACGAAAACCGCTTCGCGCTGCCAATCCATTCCGGTTACAACGACGTAATGAAGCGGCACTTTTGCGCTGCCCGGTTGGATACTGATGATGAGCGGTCTGCCGTGCTCAAGGTGCTGCCGCAAGTCGCTCCACTCGCCGCGAACGGCAAACTCACGAAAACCAGACTCGCGGAGATAACGCTGCATGTCCGAAGCAAAAATGCCGCGGGCTTTGCGCGAATAGAGCTGTTTCTGAATGGCGGCGGCATCCGCCCGGGCGGCGGCGATCGGCGCGCCGTGAGCGCCCCAATATTGCAGGAGCATCGCAATGGCCGCCGCGCCGCAGCCGTCTTCGCTTTGTTTGATGTACGGAACCTCGAGCCACACGCCCGAGCTATTTGCCGGCGCTGCATCGGCAAACAGCGCCGGCAAAAGGCCCAGGACGAAACCCGCGAATACACGGAGCATCGAGGTCTTTCAGGAGCACGCGCGACTGAACAACCTTCAGTGCAGAACGGCGACCAGCGCGATCACCAGAACAGCGATGACGATGATGATCAGCAAGTCGCGGTCCGACAGACTTCCCGCTCGTCCCGCGGCGGCGAAATTGTCTTGCACCTGGCGGGAGCGCGCAGCCAGTTTCGCCAAATCTTCATCGCTTAACTGGGCGACGGCCTTGTCCACCTTACCGTAATCGAGATTCGCGGACTTCAGCGCTTGCTGTGCTTGCTCCGAGGAAAAGAGCTGACGCAACGCAGCTTCGTTGGCGCCGCGAGTCTCCGCAGGCCTTGCCGCGTCCTTGCTTAATTCTTGAGAGGATACGACATGTTTGTCCTGCGCCTGCAGGCGAGCAGGGGTCATTGCGACGCCACCCAAAAGGATTAGCGCCAGAATCCGACCACACCATTTCGACCTACCAAACCACTTCCCGCAACCAATCATCCATCCTCCTGTTATTCGTTCGTCGGCCGGGCTACCAAAGTCTACGGAATCACGACGCTTGCTGACAAGGAACTTTGCAAAATTTTGCGGAAAGATTGGCAAAGACGGATACGATTTAGGGCGGTACTCCGTCTCCAACAATTTCAAACCAGAACGGCAATCACCACGATCACTACCGTCGCGAGGATGATGTACGCGAGCGTCTTGGCGGAAATGAATCCCGCCGCAAAGTCGCTTTCCGTCTGGCGCGATCGATCGGCCAGCTTCGCTAATTCTTCATCGCTCAACCGTCCGATGGCTTTGTCCACTCGCTGATAATCGACGTTGGCGGATTTCAGGGCTTTCTGACCGGCATCGGAAGACAACAGGTGGCGGACGGCATCTTCGTTTGCCTGGCGCGTCTGCGCAGGCTGCGCTGTCTGTTTGTTCAGCTCATCGAGCGTGACAACATGCTGCTGCTTTTCCTGCGCTTGCGCCTTCGCCGGCGAAAGCGCGGCACCCATACACATCGCCATACCCAGCATCGAGGCACACAGTCCTGCGCGAACTTTCATGCTTCCTCCTATTTCCTATTTCGGCTGAGGATTCGCCGATCGCTATGGATCGGCCAGACTACGACTGCCGATTAGACTGCGAAACCTACGAAAAAGGTTGACCAGGTACAAAGGGTTAAAAAGCCTGACGGTTGCGGCTACTAAGGGAACCTACTTGGCTGCTACGGGCGTCGTATATTTCGACATATCCACATCACGCCATTCCCCGCGCTCGATCCCGGCGCGGATCTGCGACGCGGTTTTGCCCTTGTGAGATTGCTCGTAGGAGTAGATCGCTTCTCTCATGCACACATCGCAGCCGGAGCCGTGCTTGCTGGCGAAGCAATCGAGCAGGCTGGTGTGGCCCTGGCTGCGGTCACAATGGCAATAGCAGGGTTGCTGGTAAAGGATTCTCTTCACGCGCGCTGCGAGGGTGTACGCGTTTTGTACGACGACGTTGGTGAACAGCGAGGGACTGAGCGTCTCCGGAAGCTTTCCTTGCGGTGCCTCGCTGTGAAACGCCGGCACCGGCTCTTCCGCGCCTTGCGCCTGGCGCGACGACGCTCGCGGCGCGGCAAGCACCATGCCCAATGCCACGGCGCACAAAATCGCGCCACAAACGACTCTGCTTTTCGCTCGCATAATTACACTCCCCAAAGGCGCAAGGTTGCACGCCTGGCGTGCACTCCAACATGTCCACTCTACTTGCGCGAAAGAGAAATTTCCAGCAAGCGATTTAGTTCAGGGCGGGATCCGGGGCAACAAACGGCCGCGCTGTCGTGGCGTTGGAGGCGCGCGCGGCCAGATGCTTCTCACGCAGATTGCGCTTGGCACGCCGTCCCCAGGCGCGCACAAATGAGAAATTCAGGAATCCGCCGATCGCCGAACTGGCCACCGGAATCATCCTCCCAACCCACTTCTCGGCTGTCTCCGCGCCGAGCTTTACCGCGAGTCGCTCCGCGATGCGCGGGGCCAATGTCTCAAACATTTGCTTCTCAACGAGCTCTTTCCCGTAATCCACGCCGGTGGCGGTCGCGGCAGCCAGCCACAATTCCACGCGCTCGTCGTGGCCGCGTGTTTCAAATCCGTACAGCAGGCAAAGGCGCTGAATCAGCCGCAGCGTAATCGCCGTAAGTATGCTGGCGTCCGGCAGCAACGTGATCATGCCTCCCAGCCCAAATCCCGCACCCTCGGCCAGTGCCAGCCGCGCCGCATCCCGAATAAGCTTTTCGGCAATGGCATCCAGTTGCTCCAGCGGTACGTCGTGCATGCGGTTGAGATTCGGCACCCATAATCCGTGCTTCTCCGCAAGCTGCCGCCGGAAATCCTCTGGATGCACCTCAAGCGAGCGCAAGCCGCGCCGCACACCAAACCGCAGCACTCGGTTCAAGCCACGCCCCATCGCCGACCCCCGCTGGATTTTGCGTAAGTTCGCCATGACAGTTTCATCCTAAGAGGTTAGACCCGCCCAAGCAACCTCGGCGTTGTATGGTGTTTGGGGCGTTGTATCTGGGACGTGGAAGCTGCATCTAATATCTGGTTTGCGGCGGCGGAGGTGCCCCGGGGTTACCCGCCACGCGGACCAAAGTCCGGGTACTACTTGACGCCGAGACACTTTTCTGTAAACTGCCCTTTCGCCATGGCCACAATGGCACAATTCGTTCCGACCGAAGTCCCGCTGGACTTCGATTTTCCGCAGCGCGAAGCGGCCTTTTTCTACGGGCTTTTCCTTCGCGGGCATTCGGCGGAGCAACTGCGCCGAGACATTGAAGTGCCACCCGCGGTGCTAGCCAAGTGGCACCGCGAAGCGGAACGCGAGCCGGGTCTGCGCGACATTTTCTCTCGCATGGTCGAATACCGCCGCCATGTTCTCGCCATCTTTGATACGCTGGTTGGTTGGGACGGCCAGCAGCAGCGCGTCCAATAAACCCGAGCAACGATTTGTGTAGCGACATGCGTCCCCGCGAAGACCTGTACGACCGAACAGGTCAAAAACGGTCAGGCAACCCTATTCTGTATTCCGCATTCTTAGCTGTCTTGGGGGCATAAGTGCCACAAAATACAGAAGATTCGTTGATTGACGGGACCTTCCCCCACAGGTTAGAATCGCATCCTCTTAGAGGTTGAGGTGTCTCTATGTTGCGGTTTGCCCGTACCACGGTCCTTTCGTTATTTTCTCTAGCTATCATAGCTCCGCCGGTTCCTGCGCAAGACGCGCCAGATCCCAAGGCACCTCCTGTCCCGCAAAAGCTCGACAAAGAACAAAAGCGGAAAATCAAGAAATCGCTCAAAGAGCTCGACACTCCTTACAAACAGTGGCTCAACGAGGATGTCGTTTACATTATTTCTCCCGAAGAGCGTCAAGCTTTCTTGCAACTGGAAACGAACGAAGAGCGCGAGCAGTTCATCGAGCAGTTCTGGCTGCGTCGAAGCAACAATCCCGACCTGCCCGACAATGACTTTAAAGAAGAACACTATCGCCGCATCGCGTATGCCAATGAGCATTTCGCTTCGGGAATCCCGGGCTGGAAAACCGATCGTGGCCGTATGTACATCATGTGGGGGCCGGCCGACGAAGTGGAATCGCATCCGACCGGCGGCACCTATGACCGCCCGATGGAAGAGGGCGGCGGCTCGACGAGTACATACCCGTGGGAAACCTGGCGCTACCGCTATATGGAAGGAATCGGCGAAAACGTAATTTGGGAATTCGTTGATCCCACCGGCTCCGGCGAGTATCACCTCACGATGGATCCTTCGGAAAAGGATGCGCTTTTGCACGTTCCCGGGGCTGGTTTGAGCTTGCTCGAGTCCATGGGCATGGCGTCGAAGACGGATCGCTTCACGCGCTCGGACGGCACCAATCTGCCTACGTCATTGGGTGGCCAGTCGGCCAGCATGAACGAATTCAATCGCCTGGAGCAGTATTCCAAGGCCTTCAAGCCGCCTGCGGTCAAATATAAGGACCTGGAAGCTATCGTGACCGCGCGCATCGTGCGCGACCAACTGCACTTCAATTGGCGCACCGATTATCTGAAAGTGACCAACGACACCGTGCTTGTCCCCGTCACCGTGCAGATTCCCAACAATCAGCTTTCTTTCGAGTCCAAAGAAGGCGTGCATTCCGCGACCCTCAATATTTTTGGCCGTGTCAGCACGCTGACCGGCCGCGTGGTGCAAACCTTCGAAGATCCAGTCAGCCGCGATTTCCCGGAGAGCTTGTTCCAGCGCTCGCTGAAGCTGCAGTCCATCTATCAGAAGGCTGTTCCGCTGCGCCCCGGCTTGTATCGCTTGGACATCGTCATCAAAGACGTCAAGAGCGGCAATGTGGGCGTCATCAACTCGCGTCTGCAAGTTCCCAGGTTTGACGACGAAACGCTCGAGGCGAGTTCGCTGATCCTTGCCGACCAACTCGAACACGTTCCCGCCAAGCAGATTGGCACTGGCCAATTCGTTCTCGGCTCTTCCAAAGTCCGGCCGAAGCTGGACGGCGAATTCCCAGCCAACGAGAAGCTCGGTATCTACATGCAGGTCTACAACCTCAAGCCCGACGAGAAAACGCACAAGTCCAACGCCACCTTCCAATACACGGTCAAGAAGGGCAAGGAGCAAGTGATGCAGTTCAAGGAAACCTCGGAAGAGATGAAGCAAACCGGCGAGCAGGTGACTATCGAACGCCTGCTGCCGCTTGCCACCCTCGCTCCGGGAAAGTATTCCCTGGAAGTCATCGCCACCGATACGCTCTCGAACAAGACCGTTTCCAAGAGCGCGGACTTCATCGTTAAGGCCCCATTGGAGACGAAGAGCGCCGCAAACGCTGCGCCCGGGAGGTAGTACCAAGTGAAACAGGAACGCCTCCGAAATTGGGGGGCCATCATCCTGGCGCTGACGTGTTTCTCCTTTGGAGCAAGCCCGTCGGACGCGCAATCAAGGGCCGCCACCGGCAAGCTTTCTGGAGTTGTGCGTGATTCCACCGGAACACCGCAAATGGGCGCGACGGTCGAGATTGTTCCCGAAGTTGCCGTCCAGGCTGCTTCGATTGGCCTGCTTACGAACACCCAAGGAATTTTTCACGGCGAACGACTGGCGCCGGGGTTGTATACCGTTCGCGTAACATTGGCCGGCTTCCTGCCGACCATCGAACAGCATGTGCGCATCAGCGCCCACCTGACAACCGTGGTGCGAGTCGAGCTAGAGTCGATGTTCGCATCGCTCGACCAGCTCCGCCGGCAGCCTTCCGCTGCGAATGTCGAGAGCGATGATTGGAAGTGGGTGCTTCGTTCCGCGACGGTAACCCGCCCGGTGCTGCAGTGGGCCGAAGGGGGTTCCACGACAGCCGAGAACGTCTCCTTCGATTCCAACTTTGACGGCACGGCTGCGGGTCCGCGGGCCAGGCTGGATTTCACCGATGGCGCTCGCCGCCCCGGCTCGGTCTCAAATCTTCCCTCGGCGCCAGCCACCGCTTTTGCGTATGACCAGAAACTTGGTGGTGCGAGCCGCCTGGTCCTTGCCGGGCAGGTAAATTATGAAAGTCCGGCGGCGGCCGGAGGCGGTATCGCCGCAGTGTGGCTGCCCGCCGGCTCGCTAGCCAACGGTCCGCACAGCGCGCTAGTCCTTCGCGAAACGAAGCTCGGCCCCGACGGTCCAACGTTCCGTGGCGTTCGCCTCGAGCAGGGTGGAGCTCTGGCGTTGGGCGACCGCGCGCTGCTGCGCTACGGCGCGGAATACGTACTGGTCGGCATGGTGAAATCCGCCACGTCCCTTCGCCCGCGCCTGGAACTGGACACGCGCGTCAACGACGCATGGCAAACCTCCATGATCTTTGCCGAAGAGCCCGGCGCGGCAACGCCTCTTGAGTCCGATGAGCGAGAAATTGGAGGCGAACTGGCCGCGGCTCTTAACGAACTCGATTCTTTCCCCACATTGCTGTGGCGGGGTGGCCGGCCGGTGTTCGAAGGCGGCTGGCATGAGGAAATCTCGGCGCAGCGCAAACTGGGATCGCACGGCAATCTCCAGGTCGCCGGTTTTCACGATGATGACCGGCACGTGGCCGTTTTTGGCCGCGGCAACGATCTGCCCTCAGCCGATTATTTCCAGGATTATTTCTCGAATGGATTCGCCTATGACGGCGGGTCCTCGGGAAGTTGGGGCATGCGTCTGGCTGTCCACGAGAAGGTGTCCGAGATGCTGGAACTCACCGCCGTGTACGCTTACGCAGGCGCGCTTAGTCCTTCCGACATGCTGGACGGGCCGACCCGCAACATGCTGCGCACCACCATGCATAACTCTGTGGGAGCAAACGTTTCCACAAAGTTGCCGCGCCTTGGTACGAAACTAAACGCCGGTTACAAATGGATCGGGGGCGAAGCCGTATCGCGTTTGGATCCGTTTGGCGAGTCGCTCTATCAAATGGATCCTTTCGTTCATGTGGGTGTGCGTCAGGCTTTGCCTAAGTTTGGGCCGGGCCGGTGGGAAGCCATAGCCAACTGCGATAACCTTTTCGCTCAAGGGTACGTTTCGGTGAATTCACAGGATGGCCGACTAGTGCTGGCGCCTGCGTTCCGGACGTTCCGGGGTGGATTGAGCGTGCAGTTCTAGAGGGATTTTAAGGTTCGGAAAGCTGTAGGCGTCCTTCCATAAAGTGGATACCGGCAGCTCGAGTCTCCCGCCTATGCCCTAACCTTAAGAAAGCATTGCAGTTCCGGATGCGGTCGTATTTTAAACAGTGGACATTGGTTTGCACCTGGGATTAGAGGTCGGAGTGTGTGACTCCGTCCCGGACCATGAAACAGAATCTGCGAGTCAGTCTCGGAGCGGTCGTGTTAGCGCTCGCCACGCTGGCAGCCATGATCTTTGCATGGCTGAACTTCGTGCAGCGCGAGACGTTTGACACGCCGGACGATGGCGTAGCCTGGCTCGATACCGCAAATGGCGCACAAGCTTGGAAGCTGGCGCCCAACTCGCCCGCAGCGCGTGCCGGTGTTCGCCCTGGCGATCTGCTGATTTCCATCAACAACGTCCCTGTGACCTCTCAGGTACAGGTCACGCGCCGCTTGTGGCATGCCGGGCTATGGAACCAGGTGCGCTACAAACTGGCTCGCAATGGTCAAGAGTTTGAGACTCCCGTCGTTACTGCGCCGGCGGAAAAGCCCGCTTCCATCGAAAATTACGGTCGGTTTGTCGGCCTTCTTTACCTTTTTATAGGGCTTTTCATCTTCGTGCGCCGCTGGAATGCCCCGAGGGCCGTGCATTTTTACGTTTTCTGCCTGGTTTCCTTCATTCTGTATTCCTTCCAATACAGCGGCAAGCTGGACGCTTTCGACTATGAGGTGTATTGGGCCCGGATTGCCGCCAGGATGCTGGCGCCGGCCCTTCTCCTGCACTTTGCCCTGGTTTTTCCCGAGCGCGGCGAGGGCCGGGTTCGCTCTCTTTCCAAATTGACGCTGGTCTACGGCCCGGGCGTCGCGCTGCTGCTTTTCCACGTCAGCACCGCATTCAACGTGCTCGGTTTTGTGCCCTGGCTTGGTTCGCGGCTTCTGCTCGATAAGATAGAGCTGAGCTATCTTGGGCTCTATTTCCTGGCCGCCGGACTGGTTTTCTACAAGAACTTCCGTGAAGCGCCTTCCGGCGTACTCCGCCAGCAATTGAAGTGGCTGACCGGGGGTACCCTCGCCGGCAGCCTTCCCTTTGCGCTGTTCTACATCGTACCGTTCGTCCTGGATGCTGCAACGCGCTCTTGGATGCGCGCTTCCGTTTTGAGCTTGGTGCTCATCCCGCTTTGCTTCGGCTACGCCATCATCCGCTATCGCCTGATGGACGTGGACATCATCTTCAAGCGCGGTTTGGCGTACACCGCCGCCACGGCAGCTGTGGCCGCCGTCTATTTCGCACTGGTTGCGTTGATTGCCGACATCTTCCACGCGCAGACGTCCGGACCGGTCGGTGGCATGATTGCCATCGTAATCGCCGCATTTCTCTTTCAACCCTTCCGCGAATGGATTCAGGCGCGCCTGGATCGATTTTTCTATCGCGACCGTCTCGATTACCGCCGCACTCTGATCGAATTCGGCCGGACGCTCACCAACGAAGTGCGCTTCGATCCCATGCTTGGCTCGGTAATGGATCGCCTCTCGCAAACCTTGCTGGTCGACCGCATCGCGATCTTCATGGAAGATCCTATCCAGCCAGGAAATATGCGTCTCGCTCGCTCCATGGGCGTGCGCCTTTCCGAGCCGATGGATCTCAGTTTCCTCGAGCCGGCCCGGCCCGAGTTCGCCCGGGGGGCGCTCTTTTTTGAGTCGCCCCGCGCGGCGAGAGATGTTTCGGATTCCGTGCGGCAAACGCTTGACCAATTGGACTTGAACTATTTCGTCCCCTGCCGCATTCGCGAGCACACCGTAGCGGTCCTCGGCCTGGGCAAAACGGTCGACGGTGATTTCCTCTCTAGCGATGACGTCGAGCTGGTGCAAACCATAGCCGGATATGTCGCGGTCGCGCTGGATAACGCGCAACTCTATTCTTCTCTTGAGCAAAAAGCGCTGGAAATTGCGCGTCTTAAGGATTTCAGCGAGAACATCGTCGAGTCGCTAAACGTGGGTGTGTTGGCGGTGGACCTGGGCGGCATGGTCGAGTCCTGGAACACACGCATGGAACAACTCTTCAGCGTGAAGCGCCAGGACGCGGTGGGCCGCCAGTTGCGCGCTCTTTTGCCGGAAGAGCTTGCCGAGGAAATCGCCGCCCGGCGCGATGAAGAGCAGATCACCGGCATCTATAAGCAGCGGCTCCATCATCAGGGCAAATTTCTGACCCTCAACGTTTCCATCACCCCGCTGGTCAGCAAGTCCGGCGAGCGTATTGGGCGCCTCCTGCTCTTCGACGATGTCACGCAGCGCGAGCGCATGGAAGAGCAGATGACCCAAACGGAGAAACTCACCTCTCTCGGTCTTCTAGCGGCGGGTGTCGCTCACGAGGTCAACACGCCGCTCGCCGTCATCTCCAACTACATTCAAATGCTTGCCAAGCAAATGCCCAACGAGGATCCACGCCACGCGATCATCGACAAAATCGTCAAGCAGACCTTCCGGGCCAGCGAAATCGTCAATAATCTTCTGAATTTTTCGCGCACGGGCGCCGCGGAACTTGCCGATATCGATGTCAATCGGGTCGTCGAGGAGACTCTCTCCCTGGTCGCGCACCCGCTCAAAACCTCGCAGATTCATATCGTCAAGCAACTAGGCGACGCGCTGCCGCCGGTACGGGGCTCCGCTAATAAATTGCAGCAGGTTTTCCTCAATTTATTTCTGAACGCGCGCGACGCCATGCCTGCGGGTGGCATGCTTGAAGTGCGGACCGCCGCTCACAATGGCAGCGTGGAAATCGAAATCGCCGACACTGGCGCAGGCATTCCACGCGAGCACATTCATCGTATTTTCGACCCATTTTTCACCACCAAAGCCATCGGCCGCGGCACGGGCCTGGGCTTGTCCGTCAGCTACGGTATAATCAAAGAGCATGCAGGAAAGATCGATGTACGGTCGACCCCCGGAAAAGGCACATCCTTCCACGTTGAATTCCCCGCGCTCAGGAAAGCAGCAGTCCATGTCTAAAGGCTCGATCCTGGTGGTCGACGACGAATCCGAAATACGCGAGGGCCTGGAGCTGCTGCTCACCAGCGAGGGTTACGGTGTTTCCAGTGCGGGAACCGGCGAATCCGGTCTGGCCAAGCTTGAAGAGCACCCGTTTGATTTGCTGCTGCTCGACGTGAGTCTTCCCGACCGCAACGGTTTGGACCTGCTGAAGGAGATCCGTCGCCGGGATCCCCATCTTTCCGTCGTCCTGATTACCGCTTATGGCTCGATCGATATGGCGCGCGCGGCCTTCAAAAGCGGCGCCATGGATTACATCACCAAGCCGTGGTCCAACGACGAACTCCTTGCACAAGTGGCGCAAGCAGTGGAATCGCGCCGTCTGCGGGAAGAAAACGTGCAGTTGAAGCGTGCCCTTAAGCAGCGCTTCAATTTCCCCAGCATCATTGGCAAAAGCGAGAAGATGCTGACGCTGCTGGACCTTGTTACGCAAGTCGCGCCATCACGCTCCACCATCCTCATCAGCGGCGAAAGCGGAACGGGCAAGGAGCTCATCGCCAAGGCCATCCACTCCGCGTCTACACGCGCGGACAAGGCGTTCGTGCCAGTCAACACCGGCTCCATTCCGGTCGACCTTCTCGAATCTCAGCTTTTCGGTCACGTCAAGGGCGCGTTCACCAGCGCCGTGGCTTCCAAGAAAGGCCTCTTCGAAGTCGCCGACCAGGGCACGATTTTCTTCGACGAAATCGCCACCATCAGCCCGGAAACGCAGGCCAAGCTCCTTCGCGTTATCCAGGAGCGCGAATTCATGCGCCTGGGCGGCACGGAACAAATTAAGGTCGATGTCCGCATCGTCGCCGCTTCCAATGTGGAGCTGCTGACGCTCGTACGCGAAGGCCGCTTCCGCGAAGATCTGTATCATCGCCTGAACGTCATCCACCTCCGGTTGCCGCCGCTGCGCGACCGTCGCGAAGACGTGCCCGCGCTGCTCGCTCACTTCCTCGAGCGCTATTGCCAGGAAAACAACAAGCCGCTGCGCAACTTCACCCCGGCCGCGTTGAAGCTTTTGATGGATTACGATTGGCCCGGCAATGTGCGCGAGCTCGAAAATGTTGTCGAGCGCGCGGTGGTCTTGTCGATTCAAGAGCGTGTCGATATCGACCTGCTGCCCGAAAATATTCGCAGCAAGGAAATCGTCCGTGGCGTTCGTTTGCAGCTTTCCGAATTTCTTCCGCCGCTGCCCGGCGAGCCCGGTGCGCGCTCCGGCGCCGACCACCCGAGCCCCTCGCTTTTCCAAATCATGGACGAGATCGAGCGCCGCATCATCATCGACATGCTCGAGCGCACTGCTTGGAACCAGACCGAAGCCGCCGAGCGCTTCATGATCCCGCTCTCCACGCTCAATCAAAAAATTAAGCGCCTCGGCATCGATGTACGCCGCCGTGGTCGCGCTGACGAACCCTTCGCCTCCGCCATTGGCAAGTAACTTTTCAACTTGCATCTCCGGTACGGGGTAGGCACAGTACGTTGCTATGCTCTTGCGCCTCCCTAAACCCGCGGCGCGCCTTGCCATCGTCGTCTTTGCCTTTGGGCTCGCGGCGACGCTTGCATTTTTTAGCATTCGGAATGCGCGCGCAGCCAGTCAAGCTGGACTCGGCACACGCGCCGGTTACGAAGCCGCCGCGCGCCTGGAGCCTGACAACGCGGAGAATTGGTATCTCCTCGGCCGCTATTGGCAGTACACGCTTGACGAGCCCGATCCGGGCCGTGCGATCAGCAATTTTCGTCGCGCCCTTTCCCTGAATCCTCGCTCCGCCGACGCCTGGCTTGATCTCGGCACTGTCTACGAATCCGAAGGCGACTTCGCCTCAGCGCGCGAGGCCTACCTTCAGGCTCTCAGGGTGTATCCCGCTTCGGCCGGAGTAGCCTGGCGCTACGGGAACTTTTTGTTGCGCCAGGGCGAAGTTAAGCCAGCCTTTGCGGAAATTCGCCGCGCCGTTTACGCCGACCCCAAGCGCAGCGCGGAGGCTTTCTCGCGTTGCTGGCGCGTCAACCCTGACGTGGGCGCCATTCTTGACAACGTAATTCCACCCAATCGCGCCGCGTATCTTGCTGTCATATTTGAGCTGGTCAACGCCGATCAGCTTCCAGAAACGCTCGCGGTCTGGCAGCGCCTGGTTTCCATGCATCCGCGGATGAGCCCAGCCGACGTCATTTCATTCACCGATTTTCTTCTTCAGAAAGGCGATCTTGACGACGCGCATCGCGTCTGGCAGGACGCGCTTCTCCTTTCCGACGTCGTCGCGAGCGATCCTCCCGGCTCCATCCTGTGGGACGGCGGTTTCGAATCCAATGTTCGCGGCGGCGGTTTCGCGTGGGCTTTTGGGGATCCTCCGCCCGGCGTGCAAATCAGCCTGGACCAGCGGCAAAAACACTCCGGCAAACAATCCGTGCGTATTTTCTTCGACGGCAAACACAACACAAATTTCGAGGGCATCTGCACCACCGCCGCGGTAGGGCCAGGGACGACGTATCGGTTCTCCGCATGGGTACGCACACAAGCGCTGACAAGTGATGAAGGTGTCCGCTTCCGCCTCTACTGGCTTTCGGATTCAAAAGCATTTGGTCACACGGACTCGCGAGATTCTCAGGGCACTCAGCCTTGGACTCGTATCGAAATGCCCTGGACCTCCGGCAAAGACGTGCATTACGCGCGCGTCTGCGTTCGCCGCGATCCCTCGAGCGGTTTCGACGCGCTCATTCAAGGCAACGCGTGGATTGACGATATTTCGCTCGTGCCCGTAGGAAACGCCAACCCATGAGGCTGCTGCAAATCTGCCTCTGTGCCGTGCTGGTCTTCGCCATCGCCGCACATGGCGCTGTGGAAGACTGGTCGCGCGCCGTGCTCGAAACCTCGGCGGGCTTGCTCTTCGTCTTCTGGGCCGTGCGTGCTTATTTGACGCGCGAAGAGCGCGTGCATATCTCGCCGCTCTTGCCGCCGCTGCTCGCCCTCATCTTCGTTGCGTTGGGGCAGATTCTCTTTCATGGCACCGCTTCTGCCTACGACACCCGTACCGAGCTGCAGCTACTCACCGCCCTGACTCTTCTTCTTTTTCTGGCCACTCAGGCATTTCGCACCACGGACGACTGGCGCTTCTTCGTGTGGTTCATCATGTGGCTTGGTTTTCTTGTCTCCGTTTTTGGCATCCTTCAGCATTTGACCTTCAACGGCAAACTCTACTGGTTTCGCGAAATGCGCTACGGGGGAATTCCCTTTGGCCCTTACGTGAACCGCAATCATTTCGCCGGATTCGCTGAACTTGTCATTCCGGTTGCGCTGGTTCCTCTCGTTCTCGGAAAGGTGCGCCGCGACCGTTGGTTTGCCGTCGGCCTTCTGGCGCTCTTGCCGCTGGGGGCGCTTTTCCTCTCCGCCTCCCGCGGAGGCATCATCAGTTTCGCTGCCGAGGTTGGCCTTCTTACGCTGTTGCTGATTCTGCGTCGCGCGGGCGGAAAGCATGTGCTTGCCGGAGCCGTGATCTTGCTATTCGCCTTCATGCTCGTTTCGTGGCTGGGTGCCCGGCAAATCCTTGAACGGTTCTCTTCCATGCAGTCGCTCGAAGTGACTTCCGGAAAACGCGCCTCCATGCGCGCGGACACCTGGCACATCTTCCGCGAACATCCCTGGACGGGCACCGGTCTTGGCACTCTGCAGACCGTCTTCCCTGCCTATGAAAGCTTGTACGATGCAAAAGTTGTCAACCATTCCCACAACGATTACCTGGAAGCACTGGCTGAAACGGGAATCGTGGGTGCCGCGTGCTGTGCCTGGTTCCTGGCTGCACTGTTTTTTCATTCGCTGCGCAGGCTGCTCTTACAAGACAAGTCTTTCTCGGCCGCTCTCCATCTTTCAGGCTTGGTGGCCTGTACCGGATTCCTGGTACACAGTTTCGTCGATTTCAACCTGCACATCCCCGGGAATGCCCTGCTTTTCTTCCTGATGGCTAATCTCGCCACCGCTGACATCTCCAGCCCCGCTCCGCCCGCCCCTTCTCGTCGCCACCGCGCTGCTTTAGCCGAAATTACTCATTGAAAAGGCCGTAACCGCTGTATAATCACGCGGGGGTTATCCATCACTATGCAGCCAGCCAGACTGGGTGCGTGGACGTCGTGTCTCGTCTTCACCGCACTTCTATCGGCCTTGGTGGCGCTACCCAGCACCGCGCAAACCGTCGAGACCGCGCAGCAGACCAACGATCGTATACGCTCCCTCTCAAACGCCTCGCGGGCCACTCCCCCTCGCGACTACGTCATCGGCAGCGGCGACCTTTTGGCGATCCAAGTATTTGATGTCCCGGAGCTCAACCGCGAGGTTCGCGTCAGCCAGACCGGCACGATTGGTATCCCTCTTGTGCCCGTGCGCCTGCACATTACTGGACTCACCGAACTGCAGGCGGAGCTGAAAATCGCGGAAGTTCTAGAAGCGAACGGCTTGGTTTCCCACCCGCAAGTAAGCGTTACCGTCAAAGATAGGAGGAGCAAGCCGATTACGGTCGTCGGTGCCGTTGTACATCCAATGGTTTACCAGGCAGACCGCCAGGTTACTTTGCTCGATGTGCTTGCGGAGGCCGGTGGCATCACGAGTGATGCCGGCGAGTCCGTAGTTATCACGCGTGCTGAAACCGATCCCTCCGACGACGCGGCCACTCCGCCAGCGATTAGCCCAGAGGATGCAGCGCCCACCGCGCCGGCAACCGGGGAGTCTTCACCCGCGCCTTCAGCGTCACAACCGGTTTCCCCATCATCCGCCGTGCCTCCTTCTAACCCGATTCCGGCCACTCAGATCGGAACGCCTTCGGCTGCAGCGAACGGCACTTCCAGTGACTCAGTCCCTCCCCCTCTCTCTAACACCATCACGGTAAACCTAAATCAAATTCTGGAGACCGGGAACACCTCGAGCAACATTGTCTTAATGCCCGGCGATATCGTGACCGTACCCCATGCCGGGATCGTGTATGCCCTGGGTGCCGTCAACCGGCCCGGTGGTTTTGCGGTTTCCAGTGATCGCAATCAACTCACCACTCTCAAGCTGCTCGCTCTAGCCGGCGGGCTGGATCGCACAGCCAAGTCCGCTCACGCGGTCATCGTCCGCAAGGATGCCAGCGGCCAGCAGCGCGAGGTGGAGGTTGATCTCAAGAAGGTCATGAAGTTTCAAGCCGAAGACGTTCGTCTTCAGCCCAGCGATGTTCTCTACATCCCCAAGAGTGTCGGCAAGCAGACGTTATACAAGACCGTGGAGTACGGCGCCGCCATCGCTGGCGCAGTTATCATTTATCGTTTGGTTCAATAGATCATGATCGAGGACAACAAGCTTATCCCCCGCGAAAACGGCTCCTCCAATGGAACCATCGAACTTCTTCCGGTTCCTTCGCACCTGCCGGCATGGAATCTTTCTCCACGCGAGCCGCACCTTTACGATTACCTTCTCATCCTTCGCAAGCACCAGTGGCTCATCCTCTCGTTCATGCTTGCGGTTGTCACCATCACGGCCATCGGCACTTTCCGCATGCAGCCCGTTTATGTGGCCACTTCGCGTATCGAAATCGACCGCGAAAATACCAATATCCTTCCGTTTCAGGGCACCGACGACTATATGGTGGATCTCGAAAACTACATCGAGACGCAATCCAAGATCCTCACCAGCGAAACGCTGGCGCTACAAACCATCCGTAGCGGGGTTCTCTCCGGTCCAACTGATTTCGCCGCCGACTCTTCTGCTTCCGACGCTTTGACAACCGGCAGCCTCGCCAACATGAAACCGCCACCGGAGCTGGGAGCCTTTCTCGGCAGTTTGAGCGTCAAGCGCGTGGCCAACAGCCGCCTGCTGGACATCAGTTTTGAATCCAACAATCCGCTTCTCGCTGCGCAGGTCGTCAATGCCCACATCAAGAATTTTATCGAACAGAATTTTCAGAGCCGCTATGAGGCTACCTCCCGAGCCTCCACCTGGCTCGCGGACCAGCTCAACGAGCTGAAGATCCGCGTACAAAAGTCCGAAGACGCCCGCATCGCCTACGAGCGCCAGAATCAGATCTGGTCTCTCGATGGTGACAAGCAAAACGTCGCCACCCAGCGTCTCGCCGATCTGAATAGACAGCTCACCGATGCGCAGAGCGAGCGCATGCGCAAGCAGTCTCTGTTCGAATACGCCAAGGCCGGCGACCAGGACTCCGTGCCGCAGATTCGTGACAACCCCGCGGTTCAGGATCTTGTCCGCAAACGCACCGATGTCTACACCCAGTATGCTGACGCTTTAAACCAGTACGGCCCCAATTTTCCCAAGGTACAGCGCCTCCAGTCCCAATTGAAGGAAATCGACGCAGCCGCTGACAGGGAAAAGAAGGCTGCCATGACCCGCATGGAGAGCGACTACCGTGAAGCCCGCCAGCGCGAAGAACTCCTCGCTCAGGCGCTCGAACAGCAAAAAGCGGAAGTCAATCAGATGTCCGAGCGCATGGTGCAGTACAGCATTCTCAAGCGCGAAGCGGAAGCCAACAAGGCGCTTTACGACGGCCTGCTCACCAAATTAAAAGAGGCGGGCATCTCTGCCGGTTTGCGCTCGTCCAATATTCGCGTTGTCGATCCCGCCATGGTTCCTACATATCCTTCGCGGCCCGCAAAATCTCGCAATATCGTTTTGTCCTTTTTGGTCGGCTTGGTTGGCGGCATCGGTTTGGCATTGCTGCGCGAGTACATGGACAACACCATCAAAAGTCCCGACGATATCGAAACCCTTGCGCGCCTGCCTTCTCTCGCCGTCGTGCCCGCCTTTACCGAATCCAACGGTGACCGTTCTCGCGTCAAATTGCTAAAGGGCGTGTCCAGCAATGGTCACGACAAGCGCATTGAGCTAGTGGCCCAGCATCTTCCCAAGTCGCAAATGTCGGAAGCCTTCCGCGCCCTCCGTACTGCACTGCTTCTTTCCCAAGCCGACCATCCGCCGCAAGTCATTCTTGTTACCAGCGCCTTGCCGCGCGAAGGCAAAACGACCTCAGCCGCTAATCTTGCTGTGACGCTGGCTCAACTTGGCGACCGCACCTTGCTGATCGATGCCGACTTGCGCAAGCCGGGTGTCGGCCGTCTCCTCAACCTTGGCAGCGCAAAGTATGCCGGCCTCAGCTCCTATCTTGCCGGAGTTTCCAGTCTCGATCTCGTCACCATCCAGCATCCTGCCATCCCCAATCTCTCCGCGATCCCCACCGGGCCCCTCCCACCCAATCCTGCCGACTTGCTCTCCTCGCACAACATGACCGATGCCATCGCGGAACTTCGCACCAAGTTCAAGTTCATCGTCATCGATTCACCGCCCATCATGGCCGCTACGGACGCCGTTATCCTGTCCGTCAAAACCGATGGCGTTCTCCTCGTAGTGCGCAGTGGCGAAACTCCTAAGGAAGCCTTCACGCGCACCCGTGATCTGCTCCTGAGCGTGAAGTGCCGCCTCCTGGGTGTCGTTTTGAATGCGGTGGATTCCAGCGCCCCAGACTACTACTATTCTTATCGGTATTATCCTTATTCCGAGGGCTACGGCCCTCAAGAGGGGTCGGACACCCTGCCTTCCGACCAAGGTTTTGCGGCTCGGCAGCACATGGCCGTTCACGATCAAGATGACAATCAGGAACTCTGAGGAGGACGCTTGCGCTTTTTAATCACCGGCGGTGCCGGTTTCATTGGATCCCATTTGGCTGAACGCCTGCTCCAGCGGGGCGACACCGTCGTCCTGCTCGACAACTTATCGACGGGTAGCATCGACAATATTCGCCACCTGAAGTCCTCCGAGCGCATGTCCTATCACCTGGACAATATAGAGAACCGTCAGTTGCTTGCAGAGCTGGTGGATGACGCCGACGTCATCGTGCACCTTGCTGCCGCTGTGGGTGTGAAGCTCATCGTCGAGAGCCCTGTGCGCACCATCGAGACAAACGTCAACGGCACGCAACTCATCCTGGAAGCCGCCTGCAAAAAGCGCAAGCTCGTGCTCACCGCCTCCACTTCCGAAGTCTACGGGAAGAACACCAATGTGCCCTTCCATGAAGACGCGGACCTCGTCCTCGGCCCTACCACCAAGGGCCGCTGGAGTTATGCCGCTTCGAAAGCGCTCGATGAATTTCTTGCGCTGTCTTATTGGAAGGAAAAGAAGCTGCCCGTCATCGTCGTTCGTCTATTCAACACGGTTGGCCCGCGCCAGACTGGACGCTATGGCATGGTGCTGCCCAACTTTGTCAAAGCCGCTCTGGACAGCAAACCCATCAGCGTGTACGGCAACGGCCAGCAGTCCCGCTGTTTTTGCGACGTGCGGGATACCGTCGAGGCTCTTACTCGCCTGATCGATACGCCACGCTCCGTCGGAGAAGTCATCAACGTTGGCAACACCGAGGAAATTTCTATCGAGGCGCTTGCTCGCCTTGTCAAGGAACGCACGCGCAGCTCTTCACCCATCGAGTTTATTCCCTACGATCAGGCCTACGAGCCAGGCTTTGAAGATATGATGCGCCGCGTTCCCTCGGTCGAAAAGCTCCTAGCCCTTACTGGCTTCCGTCCGCAAACTCCGCTAAACGAAATCATCGACCGCGTAACCGCTTATTTCCAATCCAAATCCGAGCCGGCCCCTCAGGCCGCCACATCGGCTGTCTGATTATCCGTGCCTCCATCGTGGCTGCTCGATGTGCCGCCGAGCACGCGCACCAGCATCAGCGCATGAGTCACAATGATCACTGGCACCACAAGCATCGGCAACAATACCAACGGAAGCTGGTCTAGCCGGTGCATTGATCCTGGCACTGCAATTTCTGAGCGTGCTGCCGTTGCCGCCACCGCCAAAATATCAGCAAGACCCAGCAAATTCCACAGCGCAACTCCGGCTCGCAATTGCGCGAAAAACAGCAGCGGGACCGCCAGCGCCGCCACCACGATATCTCCCGTCCCGCCCCACACCGCAAAGCGGTAAGGCAATTCATGGCGCTCGTAAAGATAAAGAAAATAAAACCCGACAAACCGGATCAAATGCAACGCAATTAGCCGCTGCATCGGAACTTGAAGGGCCCACCTCCGTAGAGGACGCACCAGCGTCAGCCCGAGTGTAAGTACGGCCACGACTCCCGCAATCACCTTCGGATACCAGGGCATGCGCGTCCACCTCGAAAGCAAGCCTGCACTCTTGGAGTGCGGCAGTCTTGCTGCCGCTTTTCAGGCGCCAGCTAAGTCACCCATCAGCCTATCGCTCAGGCCGACGTCATCAGTTACCCCGGGTGGAACCTACCTTAGTCAATTTGTCGAGTGTCCGGAACGCGTAACGCCGGCCGATTCTTTCGTCGTTGTATTCTCCGGCAGCGCCAACGCGTAAACAACGTCTTGTACAGCAGCAATCAAGTACTGCCGTCCGTCGAGTTCGTACGTCATCGGGGAAGCCACCATGCGGCCACCCGCGTTCAGGTGCCACAGGGTCTTGCCTGTCGCCGGATCAAGCGCCAGCAGATTGCCGGAAGTGTCCGCGCTGAAGAGGAGATGACCTGCGGTGGTCAGAATGCCCGCGCCATTTTGTTCTTCACCGGTTTCGTGGTTCCAAACCACTTTGCCCGTGCGGTAGTCGAGTGCCCGTATCGTTGAGCTCGCCCACAGATTGCGGTCCCGTCCTCCCCACCCTTCGGCCTTCCCATTGACGGTTCGATAGTAAATGCTGAAGAGCCGACGGGCATTCACATAGAACAAGTTCGTTTGCGGATCAAAACTTGGCGCCATCCAATTCGTCGCTCCGTCTGAGCCAGGCTCGACGAGCGCGCCATCAGGGCTTGGAGTGGCTTCAGGCTTGGGGAGCGGCCGTCCGTGCGAATCAACTCCGGTAGCCCACGTCTGGTCGATGAAGGGCGCTCCTGCCAAGTACTGTCCATTCGTTCGATCCAGCAGGAAATAAAACCCGTTGCGGCTGGCCTGTGCGAGAAGGTTGCGTTTCGTGCCCTTGTAATCCGCGTCGAACAAGACCGGCGTCTCCACCGCATCCCAGTCGTGCACGTCGTGCGGGGAAGGCTGGAAATGCCACGCGAGCTTTCCGGTGTCTGGGTTCAGCGCCACAATCGAGCACGTATACAGGTTATCGCCCAGCCTTCCCCCGCCAACCATTACCGGGTTTGGATTTCCCGTACCCCAGTAAAGTAAATTCAAATCCGGATCATAAGTGCCGGTCATCCAAGTCATCCCACCGCCGTGCAAAATCGCGTCGCTGTCCTTCGGCCACGTCTCCGAACCCGGTTGGCCTGGATCGGGCTCGGTGTACCATGTCCATTGCGTCTTCCCCGTTTCCGGATCGATGGACTTCAGCAACCCGCGAATGTCGGTCATGTCGCCGGAGATTCCCACGATTACGTGGTCACGGACCACGAGAGGCGCCATCGTTGAAAAATAACCGAGTTTCTCGTCCGCGAGCTCCACATCCCAGCGCACTTTGCCGTCCTTGGCATCCAGGCAGATCAGGTGCGCGTCCGGCGTCGTGAAATACAGCCAGTTCTTGTACATTCCCAGGCCGCGATGGCCTATGTGATCGCCCTCGGATGGCCGCTGGTAATGCCAGATCTGGCGCCCAAAGCGCGCATCGATAGCCCACACGTTGTCCGGCGCCGAAAAATACAGAATACCGTTCACTTCCAGCGGCGTGGACTTGATCACCGCGGTGTGCGTATTAAACGCCCACGCAAGCGTCAGCGAATTGATGTTGCCGGCATTGATTTGATTGAGCGTGCTGAAACGCCGCCCCGAATAGTCGCCGTTATAGGTTGGCCAGGTGTCTGTCGCCGGCTTCAGCAGAGCCGCGGCCTCAAGCCCCTGCGCCGCCACCTTGGGCCCGCTCACACTGAGCGCCAGAATCGCAAACAGAATCAATGCCAGCCGTCTTCCGGGATTTGCGCGCCTGCGGCCCACGCCTTTTGCGGTGACTATCATCGCCTTCATCGCTCCATTGGACTGAGAAAGCATTCCAGCTCCTGTTTGTGTCTTCCGTTTCGCTATTTCAGTGTTTCCAGATACGCGAAGAGGTTGTGAACATCCGCCTGCGTAAGCTTCTCGAGCAGTTCGCGATGCGCGGCCAGAGGATCCTGCAATTCCACTTTCACCCGATCGCGCCGGAAGGACCGATACCACCCCGACTCGTCCCGCAACGCCAGCACAAAGTCATCTGCGTGCGCCACCTCGCCTTTAACTTGCTCGCCAGAGGGCAGCGTCACCACCGCCGTTGCGTGTTTGCCTGCGGGATATAACATCCGCGCTTCCAGATCTATAGGAGAGTACTTGCCCGCGACGCCGGCCAAATCGCCGGTTGCCGAATGGCACTTGTTGCAGCCGCCGGTGCCATTGAAAAATGCTTTTCCGGCCTCCGCGCTTCCAGTAAGCAATCTCTCGATCGGATACCCTTTCGGTACGCTCGCCGAATGCGCGGCCTCCGCGGCGCGCGCGTGCAAAAAAGCGGCGATTTCCAGAATTTGCGCATCACTAAGCTGCATCGCGGGCATGCCCTTGTCCGGGCGGCCCTCGCGTATCACCTGCCCGATCTGGTCGCCCTTCACGTCGTGCGCCACCAGCGGCGAGCGCACAAGATCGGGCCCGCGCGCTCCCGTGGCATCCGCGCCATGGCAGAAGCCGCACGACTGGGCGAACTGCTTGCGTCCCCGCTCAGCAGCCGCGGGATCGGCGTCCTGCTCAGCCTTCTGCCTGGCCGCCACGTTTTGTAGGCTAATCAACAAGACGAGCGCCACAACCGCAGTGACGAGACCTATCGTTCGCAGAACCCAAGGAAGTTTACGCCGGCTCATAATCCCCCTCACCCGGGGACGTATTCTATCCACCTTTGGGTGTCCCCTCAATTCGCCAGCCATGGAACTCAATAGGCCAATGGGCCGCAATGCTTCTCAGCGGTCAAAGCCCTTTGCGCTTTTTATTCAGTGGCAAACTAATGTAACAGTATAGTAGCTTGTAGCCTCGTGCGTCCTTCCCGGAATTCCCGTTGTCCCCAGTGATGAACTGGCTGCCGGCGTACTTGAGCGGGTAAAATGCATGTAACGACGGATATCTTGTTCGTGGAAAGTCAGTCTCTGAGCACGCCAACTACGCAAACGCGCCGTATGGAGCACCGGCTGTTGCTGCTTTTTCTCCTCTCGCTGGTGCTTTTGAATCCATGGGTGCGCGGCGACGGCGTCGGATATTATGCTTTCGCGCGCGCGCCGCTGATTGAGCATAGCTTGCACTTCGAGCGCGACTACATCGCGGCGAATACCAGCTTTCGCGAAGGTCGGCTCGATGAGCACGGCCAGCCGAAACAAATCTTTCGCACGCCCACGGGCCACCTCGATAACCACTTCACGGTTGGTCCGGCAATCCTATGGGCCCCCTTCTTGTTGCTGGCGCATGGCGGCGTGCTCCTGGCGCGGGCGCTAGGCTCGCAGGTGCCTGCGGATGGGTTCTCGGCTCCCTACCGTGTAGCCATGGCTGTTGGCACCGCGTTCTGGGGATTCCTCGGGCTGCTCCTCGCATTTCGTTTAGCGCGCCAATATGCCGGAGATTTGTGGGCGTTTCTTGCGACGGTGGCGATTTGGTGGGCCAGTTCGCTCCCGGTGTACATGTACTTCAATCCTTCCTGGTCGCACGCGCATTCGGCTTTTGCCGTTTCGCTCTTTGTTTTTTATTGGCACCAGACGCGAGGGGCGCGCACCCTGCGCCAGTGGTGCCTGCTCGCCTTGCTCGCCGGCTTGATGCTCAACGTGTATTACCCCAACGCCATACTGCTGACGATTCTTGTGGTCGAGGCGCTTCGCGAATACGCACCGGCGTTTCGCCGCAGAACTGCAATCGGTGGTGCCTCGGTTTCGCAACTTCTCGCCAGGCATTTGTTGTTCATCGCCGTCACGCTGCTCTGCTTGCTACCAACATTCGTTACCCACTACATCGTTTACGGCAGTCCGTTCTCGACCGGCTACGGCGGCTACGAGTCGGTGCAAAATTGGTCATGGCGCTCGCCCCATTTTCTCGCCGTGCTCTTTTCCTCGGAGCACGGTCTGTTTTCATGGACCCCGCTGCTATTACTCGCCACTATAGGATTGGTTTTGTTTAAATGGCGCGAGCCGCGCGTCGGCACTCCATTACTGGCCGCCGTGCTGGCTTTTTACGTTTTCATTGCGTGCTATCCGGATTGGGCCGGCATCTCTTCTTTCGGCAACCGCTTTTTCATTTCGCTGACACCGCTGTTTATCCTCGGCCTCAGCGTCCTGCTCGCGCGCGTCGCGACGTTGTTTCGCAGCCAACGCGCGGCCGTTGCCACGGCTACCGCAGTTCTTGCCGCACTCATACTGTGGAACGCGGGCTTCATGTTTCAGTGGGGCGCGCACCTGATTCCTCCGCGGGGGCCAATTTCCTGGAGCGAAATGATTCACAACCAGTTCCGGGTTGTGCCCCGTCAGATGGCCGCGCACTTGGAGAACTATCTGTTTCATCGCCACGATCTGATGCGCCAAATCGAGGATCGCGACGTCGAGCAGCTCAAGAAGCGCTCCGAGCCGTAAAGTTACCCCGCGTAACTCGCGGCACGCGCAATCTCTGGTAATCTAATTGGCGTTTCACCAGTTCTCTCTCAAAGATGCTGCGCATAATTTGATGGCCACGGTTACCGCTCCCCCGCAATCCGCCGCGCCGCCCCAGGCACATGCCGGCGCTCCCGTGGTGGTGCGCATCGAGCCGCCCCACGGGTGGCTGGAGCTGCGCCTCGCGGAAGTTTGGGAGTATCGCGAGCTGCTTTACTTTTTCGCCATGCGCGACATCAAGATCCGCTACAAGCAGACTGCCGTCGGCGTTTTGTGGGTAGTGCTGCAGCCCCTGATGACCATGGGCGTGTTCACAATTTTTTTCGGCCGGCTCGCGAAACTGCCTTCACAGGGGCTGCCGTATCCGGTGTTTTATTTTGCGGCGCTGGTGCCCTGGGCGTATTTCTCGCAGGCGCTTACCAACTGCACGAACATCGTGGTGGACAACCAGAACGTCATCACGAAAGTCTATTTTCCGCGCCTGATCCTGCCGGTGGCGGCGGTCTTTTCCGGGATGGTGGATTTCTCGATTGGTCTCGTCGTGATGGTAGTCCTCACGCTATCTTTTGGAATTCATCCACCCGCGACGGTGCTGCTTTTGCCGGTGCTGATTATTCTCGCGATGCTAACCGCCCTCGGTGTGGGCCTCTGGACTTCCGCGCTAAACGCCTTGTACCGCGATGTTCGCGCCGTCATGCCCTTTGTGGTGCAGTTTTGGATGCTGGCGTCACCCGTGGCGTATCCCAGCTCGCTGGTACCGGCTCGGTGGCGCTGGCTCTACGGACTCAATCCCATGGCGGGCGTAATCGATGGATTCCGCTGGGCGTTAACAGGGCACGGGCAGCCCCCCGGAATTGCCATGGCCGCATCTGCCGTGGGCGTGGGAGTCGTGCTGCTTGGCGGACTCTTCTTCTTCCAGCGCATGGAAATGAACATCGCCGACCGTGTTTGAGATACGTCGCCACAGTGGAACGGCAGATTCCAACCTGCCTGGTTGGCGATCCACGGAAAACGCCCAAAGATGAAGACCCAGCCGACAAATGATACGATTCTGAACTCGACCATGGCACAAATTGCATCGCGCGTTTCGCAACTCACCGGCGAAGGGGCGCTCGCCGTCTTTGCGCGCGCCAAAGAACTGGAAAAGCAGGGCCGCTCCATTATCCACCTCGAACTCGGCGAGCCGGATTTTCACCCTGCCGCCCCTGTGGTTGACGCCTTGCGCAGCGCGGTCGCCGCTGGCCGCGACCGCTACGTCTCCACGCGCGGCATTCCGGCCCTGCGCGAAGCCGTAGCCGATTACTTGAAGCGCACTCGCTCCGTGCAGGCTGCGCCGGAAGAAGTCTTGATCGCTCCGGGCTGCAAGATGGCGCTCTCCCTCGCCATGATGGCTCTCATCGAGCCGGGCGACGAAGTGCTTTATCCCGATCCCGGATTCCCCATTTATCCCTCGTTCGTGCGCGGTCTTGGCGCCAAGCCCGTGCCATTTTTCCTGGAAGAAAAGAATCAATTTCAGCCCGATCTTGAGGAGATCGCCGCAAAAATCTCTCCGCGCACCAAAGTGCTGATTTTCAATTCCCCCAACAATCCCACCGGAACAGTTTTCAGCGAAGCGGCGCTCTCGCAGATTGCCCATCTTGCCGCCAAGCACGACCTCTGGGTCATTGCCGATGAAATTTACGCGCGCATTCTCTTTAGCGGCGCGTACAAATCCATCTGGTCGCTGCCCGGCATGGCCGAGCGCACCGTCATCATCGACGGTTTCTCCAAGAGTTTTGCCATGACCGGCTGGCGCTTGGGATATGCCGTTGCGCCCCGGCGCGTCATAGATGCCATGGACCTGCTCGTCCTGAACACCTTCACATGCGCGGCGGAGTTCACGCAGGTCGCTGCGATCGAAGCGCTTCGTGATTCAACCGACGCCGTGGATGCGATGGTCGCCGAATATCGCAAGCGGCGCGAGCTCTTCGTGGCCGGCCTGAATCGTATCGCCGGTTTCCGGTGCCAGCCGCCAGAAGGCGCATTCTACGCATGGGTCAATATTGAAGACACCGGACTCTCCGCCCAGGATCTCGCGTCAACTTTGCTCGAGGAAGCCGGAGTCGCTGCGATAGCCGGTGCCGCGTTCGGTGCCGCCGGAAAAAACTACCTCCGATTCTCGCTGGTCAGCGCGCGCAATCTCTTGGAAGAAGCGCTCGAGCGCATGGAACGAGTTTCCGCGCGCTGGCGCGCAGCAAAAGCGCTTTTGTGAGGGCGAGATGTTGTAGGGGCGCGCTTTAGCGCGTCCCAGCAGCAACCTCGTGTTGCCTTGGGAGACTCCGTAAATGAGGACACTCAGTCGGATTGCGTTTGCATCCACGGCAGTGCTCGCCATGGCCGGTTCGGCGCGGCCGCAAGCCAAACCGTTGGCCTCTCCGCAAGAGGTTCAGAAAATCTACGATCGCTTGCTGCCGCAGATTGACCGCATCCCCATTTACGACAATCACTCGCATGCCACCTTCCCGGACGACTCCGACATGGACGCGCAAGCCGCTCCGCCCGATGAAAGCTCCGTTCTGCGCCTGCGCGACACCAATCCTGAATTTGTCGCTGCGGCGAAAGCGTTGTTTGGCTATCCCTACGACGATTTTCAGCCTGAACATGCCAAGTGGCTCGCCGACAAAGAGAAAGCTGCGGAGAAGGACGGCGGAACCGCCTATTGGGACGGCATCCTCGACAAGCTCAATATCGAGACCTGCCTCGCGAACCGTGTTGCTTTGGCGCCCTATCTCGATCCCAAGCGCTTCCACTGGGTTTTCTTCGTCGATTCGTTCCTCTTTCCTTTGAACAATCGCGACCAAACCGGCAAGAACCCCGACATGGGCGTATACATCCCCCTGCAGGAAAAAGTTCTGCATCGCTACATGCAGCAGGAAAATGTAAGCGCCCTGCCCGCTGACCTTGCCGGCTACGAATCCTTTGTGCGCCAAACCGTCGCCGACAATCAGAAAAAAGGCGGCGTGGCCGTGAAATTTGAGGCCGCTTACTTTCGCAGCCTCTATTTCAGCGATCCGCCGCGCGACAAAGCGGAGGCCATCTACGCGAAATACCATGCCGGCGGCGTTCCCTCCAACGAAGACTACCGCACGTTTCAGGATTACATCTTTCGCGTCCTGATCGATCAGGCAGGAAAACTGAATCTCTCCGTGCATTTTCACAGTGCGGTGGGCATCGGCGATTATTTCAGTCTGCGCAACGGCCACCCGCTAAACCTGGAAAATGTTTTGCGCGATCCGCGTTATGCCAAAACAAAATTCGTTCTCATTCACGGCGGCTACCCCTATACCCTCGACATGATTTGGCTTACCGCCGCAAAAAATGTCTACACGGATTCATCCCTGATGGGCTATTACGTGTATCCTTCCGAGCTGAAAAATATTCTAAAGCAGTGGATCTCGCTCTATCCCGAGCGCATGATGTTTGGCTCTGACGCCTTCCCGTTCAACGACGCGGTGGGCGCGGAGGAAACCTTCTGGCTGGCAGTTCGTTCGGCGCGCACCGCGGTGGCCGCGGCGCTTGCGGAACTCGTTGCCGAAGGCGCATTTACGGACGAAAAAGCACTTGAGCTCGCGCGGATGTATCTGCACGACAACGCCGCTCGGCTCTATGGGGAAATAAAATGAGCGCAACAGCAAAAATGAAATACATTCCCTGGAAAACGGTTGAACGCGAAAAACTCAATCCGTTGATCGACCGTGAGATGCTCGTCGGCGACAAAGTCATGCTCGCCCGCGTGTTGATGAAGAAGGGCGCGCATGTTCCGCTCCATCATCACCACAACGAGCAAGTCACCTACATTTTGGAAGGCGCGCTGAAATTCGCCATCGACGGAAAAGAAATCGTCGTCCGCGCCGGCGAAGTCCTCTGCATCCCCCCGCACATGCCGCACGAAGCCTGGGCCCTCGAAGACACGATCGACCTCGATATTTTCGATCCGCCGCGCGAAGACTGGCTAAACAAAACCGACGACTACCTCCGCGGCGGCCGCTAGCATTCTTTGGCTGGGCGTCGGAGCTTTAGCTCCGACAATAAGTCATCGCGCATCATTGCGCTTTAGCGCCTGAGGAAACGTCTTAGGCAAAGGAGTGCGACATGACGGAAGTCATTCTGAAACGGTTTGAGTCCCCCGACGAAGTCCGCACCTTTGAAAAAGGAAAATTCGAAGTTGTCCACGTCGGCGGCATGACCATTGGCCGCGCCACGTACCAACCGGGATGGCGCTGGTCCGAACACGTCGGCAAAGCGCTGGGACAGAAGGAATGCCTTGTCGAGCATGTGGGCATGGTCGTTTCCGGCTGCGCGACCGCCGCGATGAGCAATGGCGATGTGATTGAGATGCACGCGGGACAGGTTTTCTACGTTCCGCCCGGTCACGACTCCTGGGTGGTTGGCGACGAGCCCTACGTTTCGTTGCATTTCCTCGGTGCGTCCGAGTATGCCCGCCGAAAGTAATTTGGATTGAGGCCTTGCCGCTTCGCCGAAGCGGTCAACAGCGAGACTAGAGTTGAATCGGGTTCAACGGCACTTCTTGCGATGCGACCAGAAGCTGTCCGCCGAACGCGCATTCCGCCGGTCGCCGGTTCAGTGCCTCTTCGGCGGAAATTCGCGCCAAATCCGGATTATTATTTTCCTGCGAAATATGCGCCAGCACCAAAAACCGCGCGCGCGCATCGAATCCATCCGGATCGGCTAAATATTCGCTCACCGCGTGATTAGACAAATGCCCCGTGCGGCTCAGCACCCGCTGCTTCACCACCCACGGATACGGCCCCACCTTCAGCATGTCCAGATCGTGGTTCGATTCCAGCACCAGGCAATCCGCGTCGCGCAAATGCACTTTCACCAACGCCGGCATATATCCCAGGTCCGTCACCAGCGCCAGCTTCACGCCATCGGCGCGAAACGTAAATCCAATCGGGTCGGCGGCATCATGCGGAATCGCAAACGCGTGTACTTCGATATCGCCAATCGAAAACCGTTGCCCCGCTTGAATCTTTTCCACCCCGCGCAGCCGCTTGCCCAGCGTTTCCGGCAGCGTGCGCTCCAGCGCTTCCATCGTCGGCTCGGTCACGTACAACGGCGCTTTCCACAAGCCCAGCATCTGCGGCAATCCGCTGCAGTGATCGCTGTGTTCGTGAGTGATCAGGATGCCGTCGAGCCGGTCAACGCTCTTCTCGACAGCCGCAAGGCGGGCCAGGGTTTCGCGTTTGCCAAGTCCGGCGTCAATAAGGAGGCGAGTACGCTCCGTCTCGAGTAAGGTGATGTTCCCCGAGCTGCCCGACGCCAGTATGGACACCCGCAAGCCGATCGCTTTCCCCCAGTGCAGCTCAAACAAATTTCCAAAATCATCGCAGAGCG
>Ga0209648_10000145_pt1 | contig 48718 bp, 40 predicted proteins | sample GraSoi2013_115cm_FD_185830 | JGI IMG/M metagenome (GOLD analysis project Ga0209648, IMG submission 185830) | Grasslands soil microbial communities from the Angelo Coastal Reserve, California, USA - Sample 9_17_2013_115cm (SPAdes) (version 2) | ecosystem: Environmental > Terrestrial > Soil >... | reverse complement strand
GCAACCCGGCGCGCATCCGTGCGGATTTCCGCATTCCCTTGCCGCAGCCGCGGGACCGCAAGTCCCCGCAATTCGTCGTCTACGTCGATTACATCTACAAAGTAATGACCAGCCCCGACGCGGTCGTAGTCCCGCCCACACCGGGAAAAACCCACGCGCCGGCGCGATACCCGTTGCTGCCTCACGCGCGTCCCGGCGGCATCGCCGGATTGCTGGAGATATTGATCGACAGCGGCGGCACCGAGGACCTCTATCACCTCGCGGAAAAATTGCTGATGGAAGTTGACGATCTGTTTCCGATCGTTGAAGCGGCGGTGCTCCTGGGATTCGCCGTGTTGAAGGAAGGCGACGTGGATATTACTCCGGAGGGCCGAGCCTGGGCCGAGGCCGACATCGACGAGCAGAAAAGAATTTTTTCGCCAGGCCGCACTTTCCCGGATCCTGCTTTTTCAACAAATCGAAAAAACGCTGCAGCAAAAAGCAGATCACAGCATTCCCCTGGAGCTCTTCCGCGACATTCTCGACGAACATCATCCCGAGCAGGAGATCCAGCGCCAGTTGGACACAGTGTTGAGCTGGGGGCGTTACTGTGAACTATTCGATTACGATTCTGAAAAAGAACGGCTCTATCTGCCTACAGTCGCGGAACCTGAAGGGGAGGAGAATCCCGAATTTCCAGCGCAACGCTCATGAACGAACAGCCGCAGCGTCCGACTGGCTCCGCGGGCATCCCCTGGTCATCGCTGCCCTGGGCAGGGAGGTCATTTCTAGTCGACGTTCCGATTTTCGCCTTTGGTCTGGCCTCGCTCTACTGCGTGGTCATGCTGGCGCATTACTGGTCAGGCCCGCTGACGCCACAAGTCGATATCGATCTGCGTGCCCGCGCTTTGCCGCTCTACGCGCTCTATTCGATGCTACGAATCTCGATTGCCTACTTCCTCAGCCTGGCATTCACCATCGCCTACGGATATACGGCTGCCTATCATCCTCGCGCTGAGCGGGTCATGGTCCCCCTGCTTGACGTTCTGCAATCCATTCCCGTGCTTAGCTTTCTTCCCGGCGTGATGCTGGCCATGGTGGCGCTATTCCCGCGTCGCCAGCTGGGACTCGAGTTGGGCTCCATCCTGCTGATCTTCACCGGACAAGTTTGGAATATGGCCTTCAGCTTCTACTCGTCACTGAAAAGCATTCCCCAGGAGATGCGGGAAGCAGCCAAGCTCTACCGCTTCAGCTGGTGGCAATCGCTCACGCAAATGGAACTGCCGTTCGCGGTGATTGGCCTGGTCTGGAACTCCATGATGTCGGTGGCGGGAGGCTGGTTTTTTCTGATGGCGTGCGAGATGTTCGTCCTGGGCAAACGCGATTTCCGTCTGCCGGGGCTTGGCTCCTACCTGCAGACTGCCGCCGACGCCGGAGACACGCGCGCGATCCTCCTCGGGCTGTTGACCATGGTGACGGTGATCGTCTTGACGGATCAGCTGGTGTGGCGTCCGGTGGTAGCCTGGGCGCAAAAATTCAAGTTTGAAACCGTTGAAGCCTCGGAAACCGCCCATTCGCCGGTCCTCACGTTGATCCGCCGTTCGCCGCTCGTCGCGCTGCTCTCAAGAAGAACGGTGGCGCCGATTCGGGAAGCTCTCGCGCTGCGATTTGCCAAGAGAAACGCTCGCACGCCCGAAGCACATCCAGCCGGCGTAAGCCGATGGTTGCCGTGGTTGCTGGTTACTGCCGGCGCGGCGCTGACGGCGTACCTGCTCTTTCGCGGTGTGGTGCTGCTGGCCGGACTCAGCCGTGCGGAGCTCGCCGAGATTTTGAAGGGGCTGATTGCGACTTTTCTTCGTGTCGCGCTGTCTCTGGTATTGGGAACGTTATGGACAGTGCCGGTTGGAGTCGCCATCGGAACGCACCTCAAGCTGGCGCGCATCGCGCAACCGCTGGCGCAGATCGCCGCATCGGTCCCGGCGACAGCTCTATTCCCAATCGTGCTGCTGATGCTCATCCAGGTTGGCGGCGGGCTGGGTATCGGATCGATCCTGCTGATGCTGCTGGGCACGCAATGGTACCTGCTGTTCAACGTGATCGCCGGCGCATCGGCGATCCCAACCGAGCTGGTCGAGGCGTGCGCCATTTTCCGCTTCAATCGCTGGGAGCGCTGGAAGACCTTGATCCTGCCGGCTATCTTTCCCTATCTGATCACGGCTTTGGTAACGGCTTCCGGCGGCGCCTGGAACGCCAGCATCATCGCCGAGTATTTCCGCCTTCGCGGAAACACTTACTTGACGCTGGGCCTGGGAGCGCTGATCAGCCAGGCGTCCGACACCGGCAACTCGCGTTTGCTCTTTGCAGCGACCATCTTCATGGCCGGCACTGTGGTGTTGGTGAACCGGCTGGTGTGGCGCAAGCTGTACAACCTGGCCGCAACGCGATTCAAGCTGGAAATGTGAGTGTCACCATGTTTCCTCCTTATTGCCCCACCACCAAATCAAGGCCATGGTGGCCGTGTTCTGGTGGTCGCTGAGGATTCCTAGGCGATCGGTGAGAAAGAATGGCAGGTTGGAGAAGTCGCGGCGAAATTCGGTCCGTACCAGGAGGCCGGCGGCCAGCTTGTAGTCGTAGGTCAGAGTGAATTCCTTCAGTGCCTGGGTCTTTGCGCTGAACAGTCCACCATGGTCGTTCAGGTACTCGCCGCGGATCGCGAACGCCGTCTTGGGGCTGATCTGGTAACGGCCGTAAGCTGCCCCACCTGTGACGCGCGAAGGAGACGACTCTTCCAAGAGGCGTTCAATGACGTAATCGCCCTCCAACACGAACGTAAGCTTGGGTGTTGACTGCCACGAGACGTAACTATCGAAAATGTGCAAGCGCCCGTTGGGGGCGTTGGTTATCGGCTGAAAAGGAAGCCCCTGCTCCGTTGGCGAGTTGGGCGGAGCGCCTCCGTTCGGGAAGAACACAACGTCAGGATGCTCTTGCCCCAGATAGTAATTCAGAGTCCAATTGACCGTTTTGTGCGGCTGCAATGTTAATCCAAAAAACTGGTCCTTGAAGCCATTGAAGGGCTCGGTTTGCTGCGTGCCGTTGACGGCCCAATAGTTCACAGCGATGGCGTCATTGAACTTGTAATTGGCGCGCGCGCCCATATGGTAAAAAGGCAAAAAGTTGAACCAATAGGACCGCGAATAGTTGAGTTGGTCTTTGCTGTAGTTATTCTCGAAGCCCAGGGAACTGGCGAATTTGCCCACATCGAGCGTCAGGCCCTTGCCGGCGGGAAACACATAGGTTCCATAAACCTGGAACACGGGACGATACACCTCCGGCCGAGGCTCGTTGGCTCCGCTTCCCTGAAGCGTTTCCGTTGCCTGCCCAAATTGCAGATCCAGGCGCCCGCCGAAACGGCGACCGGCAGCGGGATCGGGATCATGCTTGAGGATCAAGCTTGCCTGATTCAGACTGAAGGCGTTGCTGCTGACGTCGTAGGCGCGCAGGAGATTAACGCGGCCGATGGGATTGTTGAAGTTGTAGCCGTAGTACACGTCCAATCCCACCTCGATGGTGGACTGTCGCAGGAAGTCGATGCCGAGTCCAGTGCCCTGCTGTTTGGTCTGCGAATTCTCGCCGGCCGCTTGCGGCGCAAGGTTGGCGGGTGTTGCTCCGGCAAGCGCGGGATTAGGCGCGGACGCTTCGCCTTCAGTTCCGTGCTGATGGTGCAGCTCGCGCTTCAATTCCGTGACCTGGACTTGCAGATCGCGCACCGCTTCGCGCAGTTCGCGGAGTTCGTCAGTCTGGGATGCGCCCCTGTCAGCCGGGGGAGTCGTACTCGTCTGCGCCTCAGGCTTCAACCCCGTGAACAGCAGCAGGACCAGAGCAACGACTGAATAGCCGACCGGTCTGGCAGCAAAGGAGTGCGGATTAGACCGGGTTGCACTCGGCATCAAAGGCCTCCATGGGGATCGCTGGAATCGCTCCGAATCCGCGTAACGATGCAGACTCGACCGCTTGTGAACTGTGGCGATCGGCAAGGGGAATAGTAGCCCAATCTGTTGGATCGATTGCGTTAGGATTTCCGTCTAAGGAGCTGACCATGAAGGCGGGAAAAGATTCGGCAATCTTCGGATTCTCCGCCACGGCACCCAACCTTCCCGGCGGCGAAGAGCTTGAAGTTGATTTGGCTGGCGGACTGCGTTGAGTTGTCCTGCTGGGCTTGCGAAGGAAAAGCGCCAAAAAGGCATAAAGGAAACGCTCAGGAAAGAAACGAGCATGAGCTTGTTCATCGTACGAATCCGCGAGAACAAGACGCCGCGGGGTTTGCTTGCTGGGCGCCGCCGATCGCTTCAGGAATGTTGATCGCTTGTCCTGTCCTGTTTCACCCCGTCCGTCGACCGCACCGCCCAGCGGGCGAATGCGGTGCAAGGACGCTTCACATGTTTGGGATAGGCGCGACGCTTGCGAAGTTTGTCTGCGGGGAACACGCAGTGTCTCTCAGCGAATCGTTCGGAGCCCTGAATGCTAGCAGCCGCAGGGCTTGCCTTCGCGAAGCTCCTCGACGGAAATCGAAGTATTCAAGACCTCATAAGTGCATTTGAAATCGATGTCGTTGCAGCGTAAGAAATTGCCTTGGGGATCGCGAACTAGCCAGTCACCAGCTTTTAGACGTAGTACGCCTCCCGGAGTGGGAACTTCAGCCGCTTCTTTGACTTGAACCGCATCTACGAGAATCGGCTTGATCGATCGATATACCATGTTTCGATTGCCTCCTGGGCCTTTCTGGCCCCGAGAGCATTAGATTGCGAAATCCATAAAGATGGAATTAAGAAGGCATCAATTATTTGTAAGTTTGGCTTACTGGTCTTGCTCCAGAACTCAGCAAACCGCTCCAAGCTGCAACCCTGTCCCGCAGCTCTGCTTCGTACCCAACAGGAGAAAAATGTCCTTCTCAGGACTTAGGTTCACGCACACAGTCCGGTTCGTGGCGATGTTAGCCTTTCTGCTGGCTGGCTCGGGACTGGCGCAGTCGCAGCTGAAAGAGAGCGACGCGAAGCAACCATCGGCTGATGCAGCCGGCATTGATCCAAGCTCAGCTGAGTCGCACAACGGCTTCTTCACGCGGCTGAAGAACTTTTATCGCGACGACTGGAGCGACTCAGCCGAAAGTGCTCCCGAACCCGAACGCCGTATCCCGCCGGCGCCGATCGATTCGCCGCCGTTCCCGTTTTCCGATTGGCAGTACGGCGGCGCACCGGTTATCGGCGCACCGGACGCTAATGTCTACCCGCTCATGCAAGCCCTCAACGGCGCGTCCAGCAAAATCAAAGTGTACGGATGGGTTGAGCCCAGCGTGAACGTCTCGACTTCCCGGCACACGCTGTTTCCCTCGGCCTACAACATTTATTCCGATACCGTTGTACTAGATCAGGCCGTCTTGTACATCGAGCGGCTGACCGACACCGTACAGACCGATCACGTCGAATGGGGATTTCACCTCACCGGTTTCTACGGCGTCGACTATCGCTTTACCACGGCCAAAGGCTGGCTGAGCCAGCAGCTGTTGAAGTTCAATCGCCAGTATGGCTTTGATCCCATGCTCGAGTACGCCGACCTTTACATTCCGAGAGTTGCCGACGGAATGAACATACGCGTGGGGCGCTATCTTTCCATCCCCGACATCGAGGCCCAGCTGGCGCCGAACAACTACATGTTCACGCACTCGCTGCTCTATTCCTTCGATCCCTTTACGCAGACTGGTATTCTCGCGACGGTTAGGCTCAATGATCGCTGGCTGGTGCAGTCGGGTCTCTCCGCCGGCAACGACATTGCTCCCTGGGCTACGGACGCTAAACCGTCGCTCACAGCGTGTGTGAGCCACACATTCAACAATGGAAATGACAACATCTATCCCTGTGCCAGCGGCATCAACCGCGGGAAATACGGCTACAACAACGTTCAGTTTTTCGTGAACACCTGGTATCACAAGTTCAACCAACATTGGCACATGGCCACCGAGACCTGGTACATGTATCAGCGCGACGTGCCTAGTGTGACGCCGGGTCTGGCCAATCCTCTGCCGACCGAGGCTAACGCTAACGGAGCGTTGTGCGCGCCCGGCCAACTGAAGTGCTTCGCGCCGGAGTGGGCTGCGGTGAACTACTTGCAGAGAGAATTCTCAAAAAAGAACTATCTCTCCATTCGTAACGACGTGCTGGCTGATCTCAAAGGCCAGCGCACCGGTTTCAAAACCAAATACTCCGAACACACCATCATGTGGGGACATTGGATCGGAACTACCGTCCTCTTTCGTCCCGAACTCAGGTTCGAGCATTCCTACGATGTTCCCGCCTATGACAACGGCCTTAAAAACAGTCAGTTCACATTTGCGGTGGATGTGATCTTTAAGTTCTAGAGCATGCCGTTAGCCATTCAAAAAGCTATTAGCCGTTAGCCATGAGTACGTGGCGCAAAAACGTTGCGCTTACGGTTCCGGCTAAGGACCAAGGGCTAAAAGGCTAAGGGCTCCCAGTCTTTACAAAACATTTACGGTTTTTTTAGGCCATCCTTACGCCTGTTGTTGTCCACTGAACTGTTTGCGGCCAAGCATGGAAATTGCACACGGCCTGGGAATTCAGCATGGCGGTTATTATCATTCTGTTAATTGTCGGCGTGGCGGCCATCGCGGTGCCTCTTGGTTGTCTTCGAGGTTTCAGCCGCGCCGGCAAGCAAGAGCAGGTTGTCGGACTCCTGATGCGGGCGCAAGAGCCTTCCGGCGGCAGGCAGTCGGCGAAAGCCTGTGAGCCTGTGAAGGTTTGTCGCCACCTTGGCCCAGTCCACCACACAACCCCGGCGCAACCCCGCATTTCCAAGAACGCAGGAGCTCTAGTTAAGCTTGCGATTGTATTGGGATCGCGGGGGCGTTAGTTCGGATAGACAGGCGCGCACATTCCTCATGCCCGATCGTGATGGCAAGACCGAGGGAGCAAGAAAACTTCATGTCCGGGAGGAACTGAGTGCAGAACGATTCCTGACGCCACACCCACCCTACATTTCTTGTGATCGCATCACGAACTTGCTGGAGCTTCTGTAAGCGCGAGTACGCCTAGCAGAACTTACGAAAGGGTTTGGTTTTCCAGTATGACAAAAGACAAAAGACTGCCTACCATCAGAATCATCTGTACTTTCGCGGTGTTGGCCGCTTGCTGGCTCAGCACTGCACGAGCTTTTGCGCAGCCCGTAACCCAGGATCAAAACGTTATATCTGATTCCGAAAACGGATCCGGCGGCAAAAACGAGAATACCGCGACACCCGCAACCAAGAAAACTCCGACCAGCAACACCGAACTGATAAAAGAGCTAGAGGCCATGCGCGCTCGCATTCAGGGGTTAGAAGCGCAGCTGAAAGCGCAATCGGATGCTCCTGAAGCGGCGGCGCCTGGCAACACGGACCAAGCCGTGGGCGTAGAAAACCTTGTTAGCGCCTCGGTCAGCCGGCCGGCTGCCACGCAGGAGACGGCCGTGAAGACCGAAAAGGCGGAACCGGCAGCGCCGTTTGCTTTCGCGGATTTCACCTGGTTGAACGGCAATGCGCGAACCAGGGAGCCGGCCTTCGATTCAAAATTCTTCACGCCAGAGATCAGAGCGGATGTCAGCTATATTTATGACTTCGCCCACCCGAAAGACGACACCATCGGAGGGTCGAGCGAGGTATTCCGATCGAGCGAATTTCAGGTGACGCATCTCGGCGTCGGCGGTGACTTTCACTACGATAATGTTCGCGCCCGATTATTGACGCAGCTAGGTATGTATTCGCAAACGCAGCCGCGCAACGATGCCAGCATCGCGCGGGGCCAGTGGACCCTGGATGGCGCCTATCGCTATGTTACCGAAGCCTATGGAGGCTACCACTTCAACGTCTTGCATGGCATCAACGTCGATGCCGGAATCTTCTTGTCGTACATCGGCCTGTTTAGTTTTTACAATTTCGACAACTGGGCCTATCAACCGTCATATGTTTCCTCGAACACCCCCTGGTTCTTCAATGGAATGCGGGTACAGATCTTCCCCACCGACAAGCTGAAGATCGAGCCCTGGTTCATTAATGGCTGGCAGTCGTACGGCAGATTCAATAGCAGGCCAGGGTTAGGGATGGAGATCTTATGGCGGCCGACGGGGTGGCTTTCCGTACTCGGCAACCAGTACGCCCTGGGCGCGGACACGCTGGCCACCCCCGGCCGGATTCGCTATCACACCGACGACAGCATCCAGATCAAGTATTACGACCACCCGGAGCGCGTTCTCGATAAGATGGCCTTCTCGCTGACCGGAGATATGGGCTGTGAGCATGGCGGCGGGGTGAGCTGCGCCGGGAATTCTGCGAAGGGCCCCAAGCAGAGCTTCATTGGCTACATGATCTACAACCGCTTTTGGTTCCACAAAGACCTGTATGCGGTTACGCTCGGCGGCGGTCAGATCAACAATCCAGGACGCTATCTGGTGCTGTTGCCGCCGATCAATGGGGCCACAGCCGTTACCGGAACGCCTTATTTCACCGAGAATCCCGGCGATCCGTTTAAGGCATAGGATGCCACCGGGACCGTTGACTGGATGCCAAGCCAGTACATCACCTTCCGCTGGGAGTACAACCATCGCGCTGCCAACGTCCCTTATTTTTCCGGGCCGGGCGGTATTACGCCCGTGGGTGGCAATACGGGAAACCCCGCAGCGATTGTGCCCGGTTTCACCCCGGATCTCCGCAAGCGAGAGAACAGGTTGAACATGGCGATCCTGGTGAAGTTCTGATCGGCTGCGTAGGCCCGATTAGAGGGCTGGCGGCGCCAATCCGGGCTGCCGGCCCAATTTATGAATCGATGGCATTACCCAGGGCGCGAACACAATGACGCTGCTATCGCTGTTCGGGCTGATTGCGGTAACTGCCATGGCTGTGACGTACGCGCTCGAAAGCCGTAGTCATTGGTTCGTATTGGCGTTTGCACTTGCCTGCGCGCTGGGATCAGTTTATGGCTTCCGGCAGGGAGCATGGCCTTTTGGTTTGGCTGAAGCGCTGTGGTCGGTGGTCGCCTTGCGTCGTTGGGCGCAGGCGAGGGCAGCGCGCTCAAGAACCTAGGTGCGCTGAATCCTTATGCGAATTTGATGACTTGCTTAGACCTTCTTTATGCGGCAGTTGTTAAACTCAGCGTTCGAGGAGTCGACATGGATCTCCTGATGATTCTTGGCACGGTTTGTTTCTTTGTCATCGCGATTAGCTACACCGTCGCCTGCGACAAGCTCAAGTAGGAGCGCATATGAACATTGAAAACGTCTTGATGTTGCTCGTCAGCCTCCTGCTGATGGTCTATCTCGTCTACGCGTTGTTGCGTCCGGAGAAATTCTGAGATGACCCTCAACGGCTGGCTGCAGATTCTGTTGTTCTTCGCTTTCGTCCTTGCCGTGACCAAGCCCATGGGCCTGTTCATGGCGAAGGTCTTTTCCCGCGAGCGCACCTGGCTCGACCCGGTCCTGCGTCCTGTGGAAAAGCTGATCTATAAGCTCACCGGCGTGACAGAAGACCGCGAAATGCGCTGGACCGAATACTCGATTGCCATGTTGCTGTTCAGCGCCTTCTCCATGTTGCTCTTGTACCTGTTGCAACGGGTGCAGCACGGTCTCCCGTGGAATCCACAAGGATTGGCCAACGTCGCTCCCGATCTCGCCTTCAATACTGCTGCTTCGTTCACCACCAACACCAACTGGCAGTTTTACAGCGGCGAGAACACGATGAGCTATCTCACGCAGATGGCCGGTCTCGCGTATCACAACTTTGCCTCGGCTGCGGTGGGAATCGCTCTGGCTGTGGCGTTCATCCGCGGAGTCGCCCGGAGGGAGAAGGAAACGCTAGGCAACTTCTGGGTAGATATGACGAGGGCCAGCCTATGGATACTGGTTCCTTTTTGCCTCGTCTACTCAATGCTCTTGGTGTCGCAAGGCGTGATTCAGAACGTCAAGCCGTACGACACCGTGAAACTGGTTGAGCCGCAGCAGGTTCAGAAGGTTGGACAAGACGGCAAACCGCTCGTGGGCCAAGACGGCAAACCGGTGATGGACACGGTGACCGACCAGACCATTGCGCAGGGCCCGGTCGCGTCGCAAGAAGCCATCAAGATGCTGGGCACGAACGGCGGCGGCTTCTTCAACGCGAACAGCGCGCACCCCTTTGAGAATCCGACACCCTTCAGCAATTTCCTGGAGATATTTTCCATCTTCGTCATCCCTGCCGGTCTCACCTATACGTTAGGCAAAATGACCGGTTCCCATCGTCACGGCTGGGCGGTGTTCGCAGCTATGGGGGTGCTATTTTTCGCCGGCGTGACTACCGCGTATTGGGCCGAGTCCAAAGGCAATCCGCTGTTGCACGGCGTGGACCAAAACGTCTCCGCGATGCAGCCGGGCGGCAACATGGAAGGCAAGGAAGTCCGTTTCGGCGTTGCTAATTCCGCTCTCTTCGCTACTGTAACCACCGACGCCAGTTGCGGCGCGGTCAACGGCGTGCACGACTCTTACACTCCGCTGGGCGGCATGGTACCGCTGGTCAACATCATGCTGGGCGAAATTGTCTTTGGGGGCGTGGGCGCCGGCATGTACGGGATGCTGATCTTTGTTGTGCTCTCCGTTTTTATTGCCGGATTGATGGTGGGTCGCACTCCCGAATACCTGGGCAAGAAGATCGAAGCCTACGACGTAAAGATGGCGATGCTCTACGTTCTGATCTTCCCCCTTTCCATTTTGGTATTCAGCGCTGTCTCAGCGCTGTCGCCCACCTTTGGTCTGTCAACTCTAACCAACAATGGCCCGCACGGACTTTCCGAGATGATCTATGCCTTCGCGTCGGCCACTGGCAATAACGGTTCAGCCTTCGCCGGGCTGGGCTCAAATCGTTATTACAACCTTACCGTCGGCTTCGCCACACTGATTGGGCGCTTTCTCATGATCGTGCCCATGCTGGCCGTAGCCGGCAGCCTGGTGCGTAAGAAGACGGTGCCGCCTTCGCCGGGCACGTTCCCGGTCACGACACCGCTGTTCACGGTGCTGGTGGTGAGTGTAATCATCATCGTCGGCGCTCTAACTTTCTTCCCGGCACTCAGCTTGGGTCCTATTCTTGAGCACCTGCTCATGAATGCAGGAAAGACTTTCTAAGGGAGACGGAACCATGGCAAGCAAGACCGGCAAATCAAAATCATTGTGGGACGCCAAGATTGTCCGTCAGGCGCTGATCGATTCCGTGCGCAAACTCAACCCGCGCACCATGATGAAGAACCCGGTGATGTTCGTGGTCGAGGTGGGCAGCGTCATCACCACGGTGTTGCTTTTTAAGGACTTGGCCAGGCACAGTCCCGGGTTCGGTTTCGATCTTCAGATCACGCTGTGGCTGTGGTTCACCGTGTTGTTCGCGAACTTTGCGGAAGCCATGGCGGAAGGCCGGGGCAAGGCCCAAGCTGATACCCTGCGCAAAGCCAAGTCTGAAACCGTGGCCCATCGCCTCCTGGCCAACGGGACGATCGAGACGGTTCCTGGTTCCCAGCTGCGCGCCGGAGACCTGGTGGTGGTATCTGCAGGCGAAGTTATTCCGGGTGATGGCGACATCGTGGAGGGCGTGGCGTCTGTGGACGAATCGGCTATTACCGGCGAATCAGCACCAGTGATCCGCGAGTGCGGCGGCGATCGCTGCGCCGTTACCGGTGGAACGCGGGTCTTGTCGGATCAGATTAAGGTTAAGATCACCTCCAATCCTGGCGAGACCTTCCTGGACCGCATGATCGCATTGGTGGAGGGAGCGGAACGGCAGAAGACGCCGAACGAGATTGCCCTCAACATACTACTGGCTGGTCTCACGGTTGTTTTTTTGTTGGCCGTAGTGACTCTGCAGCGGTACGCAATGTACTCTGGGGCTCCTCAAACTGTGTTTGTTCTGGTTTCCTTGTTGGTTTGTCTTATCCCGACTACCATTGGCGGCCTTTTGTCTGCCATCGGCATAGCCGGCATGGATCGCCTGGTGCAGCACAATGTCTTGGCTATGTCCGGGCGCGCAGTTGAAGCTGCCGGAGACGTGGATACGCTTCTCTTGGATAAAACCGGCACGATCACGCTCGGCAACCGGCAAGCGACCGAGTTCATCGCCGCACCCGGTATCAGCAATGATCAGCTGGCAGATTCCGCTCAGCTCTCCTCGCTGCCGGATGAAACCCCGGAGGGCCGCTCCATCGTCGTGCTGGCGAAAGAGAGGTACGGCCTGAGAGGCCGGGACCTCGGCGCCGTCCAGGCCCAATTTGTGCCTTTCAGCGCCCAGACGCGCATGTCGGGAGTGAACCTGGATGGACGCGTGATCCGCAAGGGAGCGGTTGACGCCATCCAGAACTATCTCACCGAGATGGGCAGCGCTATGCCTAAGGAGGTTCAGGCGACAGTCGAGATGATTGCCCGCTCCGGCGGGACTCCCCTGGTGGTGGCCGAAAACAATCGCGCGCTTGGAGTGATCCATCTGAAAGATATCGTAAAAGGCGGTATTCGCGAGCGGTTCGCGCAGCTGCGGGCCATGGGCATTCGCACGGTTATGATCACCGGCGATAACCCGCTCACCGCGGCGGCCATCGCGCGCGCAGCCGGCGTCGACGATTTTCTGGCGCAGGCCACGCCCAAAGAGAAGATGGACCTGATCAAGAGGGAACAGAGCGCAGGCAAGCTGGTGGCAATGACCGGCGACGGTACTAATGATGCTCCGGCGCTGGCGCAATCCGACGTCGGTGTCGCCATGAACACCGGCACTCAGGCCGCAAAAGAAGCCGGCAATATGGTCGACCTGGATTCCAACCCCACGAAACTCCTGGAGATTGTTGAGATCGGCAAGCAGCTTTTGATGACGCGGGGATCACTGACCACGTTCTCCATCGCCAATGACGTGGCCAAGTACTTTGCCATCATCCCGGCCATGTTCGCCGGAACCTTCCCGGTGTTGAACAAGCTGAACATTATGCAACTGGCGACACCGCAGTCAGCCATTCTGTCGGCGGTGATCTTCAATGCGCTGATTATCATCGCACTCATTCCCCTGGCTTTGCGCGGGGTGAAGTATCGCCCTATGAGCGCGGAGGCTTTATTGCGGCGCAATCTGTGGGTCTATGGTGTAGGCGGCGTGATCATACCTTTCATCGGCATCAAGGCCATCGACTTGATTGTCCGGGTGGTCGGCTTGGCTTAAGGGAGCTCTATATGACGAAGAACATCATCACCGCTGTGTTGATGACGATTGTGACCACGATCCTGTTCGGTCTGGGTTATCCATTGCTTGTGACTGGTCTGGCACATCTCTTGCCGGACAAAGCGAATGGCCAGCTGATCAACCACAATGGCGTCGTGGTGGGCTCGCGCATCATCGCCCAGCCGTTCACCGGCGCCGCTTATTTCCACCCGCGACCCTCCGCTGCGGGCAATAACGGATACGATCCCACCAACTCCGGCGGAAGCAATCTAGGGCCAACCAACCAGAAACTGATCGACCGAGTGAAGGGCGATGTTGCGGCGTTGCAGGCGGAGAATCCGGGTAAACCGGTCCCAGTGGACTTGGTCACAACGTCTGGCTCCGGCCTTGATCCGCATATCACTCCGGCGGGAGCCGAGTTTCAGATTCCCCGCGTCGCCAGGGCCAGAGGCATTGCTGAAAACGAGCTTCTGAAGCTGGTCGCGGAGCACACCGAAGGCCGCCAGTTCGGATTCCTCGGTGAGCCGCGCGTGAATGTTCTGGAGCTGAACCTGGCGTTGGATGAGAAGTATCCAACGAAGGGTCCTGCCCAATCGAAATAGGGATCGCCGGCGATCCAGGTGCGCCAGCCCCGCCAGGGGCGCATGAGAGTAGCCCGGCAGGGACTGCCGGGTAAGCAGGGAAATGATCGCTAGTCCCCTCAGGGACGGCTGAAGTTACAACGCCGATGTCATGTGAGGTTTGCGGTAGTGGTGCGAACTGCACCACTACCAGGTTTGCCGAGGAAGGAAGATGTTTTTGAACCGACACGGCCTTAGCGAAAGCCAGGAATGAGCTCATTCGTCCCTGCCGGGACTCTCTCTCCGCAATCGTAGCCAACCGGCAGTTCCTGCCGGTCTATTCTCAATCGCGCCTCGCGGCGCTGGCTTGTCGCAGGTGTCCGCCTTGAGATTTTCAGCTGCTGCTCTGGCTATTGTTTTTGCTGTATCACTGATGACCAGCGCTCAAGGGGCCGTCCCGGGTGACAACACGCGCCGACCGGGTGATCAGGGCAAGGGCGTTAACCTCTCGGGCCAGGTGTCGAAGGACGGCAAAGCGTTTGTGGCGGACGATGACAACACTTGGGCCGTGAACAACTCAGGCGTTTTGAAGGGATTCGAGGGACGCTACTTGACGGTAAAGTGCCGGATGGACCCGAGCAAACGCGCGATTCGTGTTCTGTACGTCGTCGAGTCTGAAATAAAACACGCCACCAACTTCAGAGATTCCGCCTTTCGTCGCTAGTGGCGAGGGAGAGCGTTGGGAAATTTCAAATTTGAAATTTGAAATCTGAAATCTTGGAGACACTTCCGATGTGACAGCGAGATGTTTTCGGCTTTCCTATCCCCGTCTAACCTGCGAAAATAGCCTCATGGCTCTTGTGGTCATTGGCGGGCATTCGCGCAGCGTAGGTAAGACCAGCGTCGTTGCGGGTCTGATTGCCGCGCTGCCGGAATTTCATTGGACGGCCATGAAGATCACGCAATTCGGCCATGGCATCTGCTCGGCCGATGGCAAGCCCTGCGACTGCGCCACAACTGACGACCACTTCAAAGCCCTCAGCGACGAACGGGATCGCAGCGGCGAGAGCGACACCTCGCGCTTCCTGGTCGCCGGCGCGGCGCGCTCCATCTGGGTACGGACGCGCCAGGGAATGCTCGGCGAGGCCATGCCGGACATTCAGCGGCGCATCGCCGGGGCAGAAAACGTGATCATGGAATCGAACAGCATTATGGGTTTCCTGCAGCCCGACCTCTATCTCACCGTTCTTGATGCCGAGCAGGAAGATTTCAAGGTTTCCGCCAACGAGTTCCTGGATCGCGCCGACGCTGTCATTCTTCACCAACAGCACGCTGAGAAAGCGCCGAAGTGGAATGGAGTTTCTTTGGATCGCGTAGCCGGGAAGCCGTCGTTTTTGATTCAGCCTCCGCCCTACATCACACCCGAGATTGTTGCATTCGTACGCGAACGGCTGACGGCAAACCTTACCGCGGGTTTACGCGGATCACACGGATAACCACAGAGGACACGAAGGATCACAAAGGGATTTAAGCAAGGAGGAATTTGTTCGTTCCCGCCCTGCTTTTCCTTTGCGTTCCTTCGTGTCCTCTATGATTGAAGAGGTCAAGGCTCCACCTTCACGTCGAAAACTCCAGTCTGCACCTGGCCTGCTCGCTTCACTTGGATGAACATCCGATAGTCTCCCGGTTTGGGAAAGCCGTAGGGAAATGAAACTTTGGAAGACATGTGCGCCATGTTGGCCATTGCGTCTGGCTTCTCCGATGAAGGATTTGCAAGCGCCAGCGCGGCCATGGCCACTGAACCTTCGGGGTGCACGTGAGCGAATACCGACCGGTCAAAGCTCAGGAATTCGGCGTGTCCGGCCATGCCCATGTAAGGTTCCAGGTCCACCGCGGGTTTGCCTTGCTGGTCTTCAACGCGGAAGCGGAACCATAGCGGCTTTCCAGCACGAATCGAATTGGAATCGTGCTCCCAGATCATCCGGCTGTTGCTTGACAGTGTGGAGGTGTTGGTCGGTTGCAAAGAGCCAGGCAGCGCGGGTGCAGCGGCCTGCGAATCGTCACCGCTGCTGACGCCGCTCGGGACCTCAGGCAGATCGATTTCGGCGATCATCGTGTCGGGGAAGCCCGAGGCGCGCACGATGTCGGCAAAGATCTGATAGTGTCCGGCGGGCAGCGCGGGAAGCTGCTGGGTGAATAGCTGATCGTCGGTTCTTCGGGGATGCAGGTGATAGAAGCGATCCATCTGCGGCACGCGCACCAGAAACAGGTGCATCAGGTGTCCGTGATCGGGGATGAGCGCGGTCATCACCGTCTGGTCCCGGCGGGAATGCCATTTCGATTCGCCGATCCGCAGCGCCAACTGCCCGGGAGCATTGAAGCTTGCCGCCAGCGGCGGCGCCTTGTAGATCATATTGCTGGCTTGCGTCGAGGCTTCGGCATTCCACCATGTGTTGCCTAGAAAAAGGATGGTGATGAGTAGAATCCCAGAAACCCCCATCACTGCACGGCCGCGCAGAGATTGGGCGCGGCCGGGTTTCTGTCCCGGATCAAGAAAGCCTTCGCGTCCTCCGGCGGCGAAGATGGAAACAAATGCCGCCACGAGGATTGCCATGACGGCAAAGAGAAACGCGCCAAGCGTTTTTTGCATGGGCAGGGTGCGAGTAGCAAAGGCGGGAACGGGCACAGCCACGTTTCCAGTGCCTTGCGCACCGGTCACTTCTAAGCGAACCTGCCACGAGCCCGAACCCATTATCCAAAGTTGGCCCGTGAATAGTTGCGGATCGTCTTTAGACTGCTGCAGGGCGTCGGGCGCCGGGGGATATTTCGATCCTTCACCGACAATGTAAAGCGGCACCGCGTGGATGGATTGCACGCCGAGCGCATCGCTGCGAACCTCAACTTGGGCGATGCCGGGGATCATCGCCGGCGGGCGCACAGTTACCAGAAGTCTGTAGGGTCCGGCTTGGCCGTCAAAGAAGACGTCGGTGCTGCCGACGTGCGCGGAGCAGGGCACGGCCGTCATCAGCAGCGCCAGCACTGCGAACAGGTAGATGGAAGTTCGATCAGAAAGTTTGCGCATAGACACTTATCGTTTCAGCTTTCGCAACCAGTCGCCGCACTGCAGGCCGATAGCAGCCGAGATCACGGCGGCGATCCAGGCGATCCCCAAGCCCTCCCAAACAACCTTGGCTGGTTCGGTCAAGAATTCATAGGAATAGTGGTAGGTGGACGGCGCTTGCATGTAAGGGAAGTAGGTGGTGCCGAAAACCCAATTTTGCGCCAAGGGCGAAATCATGAAGCGCGCGTAGGGCCAGTGCACGGCGATCGTCACGACTAGGAAGGCCGAGCCTACGGCAAGCGCCACCAAAAGTTTGTTCCGGTCTTTCATGTGTTGCACCAGCCAGTCAATGGCAAGCGCAGGGACAAACATCAGGAGCGGGAACTGCAGTGGGACCATGTGTGACACGTTCGTGTACACCGGGCCCAGCTTGGCGTGCGCGGGGAAGAGCGGGAAGAACCAAACGCAGATGGCGCAAAACAGGAAATAAAAGATCGCAGCTTTAGTGGCAGCCCACCGCAAGCCCGATCCGCGGGCGATCGCCGCGAGTAGCAACGGTGTTCCGTAACCTACCACTTTGTAGAATTCTCCGCTGTGCATGTCGCCGAAGCCGGTGAATTCGATCAGAAGGATGAGGTACAACGTCAGAAGCACGCTGCCGATGTAGAGAAACAATCGCTCGAGCCTTACCTTGGCAATGCCCTCCGCCCGATTCTTAGGGCCAGCCATCAAAACAAGCGTTCCGATTCCTACGAAGAAAATCCCGGTAGCCAGCACCATGTGTGGTGGGCTCACAATTTGTACGTCCAACCCGAAGGAATCGTGCCACCAGTTGTCAAAGGGCGCGGAGATCATCATGGTCGCGCCGCCCCAGGCCGCCAGGAACGCTCCAAACGGTCCGCGCAAACCCCAGACTCTTACCGAAGCCTCGCGGGCGGAAGCGTCCGAGCCAAAGGTCGTGTTCAAGACCAGGTAGCCGCACGATAGCGCTGCCAGCAAGGCGCCGAATTGGATGGCCAGGTGGGCCGGAGTCCAGAACGTGTCCCGGCCGATCGTCATGTGCCAGGAGATGTCCCAGTAGAGTCCAAAAACAATGGAAGTAGTTGCGGCGGCGCCGACGAACAAGGGCCATGGGGCAGAGGCAGTCGAGGTTTGCGCCGGGGCGGACGCCGAGATTGGCAGAGCTGTGCTGTGGGCCATAAGTCCTCCCAACACTCAAGAGTCGCTCAGTAGCATGCTACGTTTAACGAAGAAACAAAGTTTCGCAAAAATAAATACTAGCGCGGTCCGGTGACTGGCGGCATAGGTTGATCGCGTCGACCCCCATCGGTGGGTTTACCGTCTCCGGTTTCCGATTCGCGGAGGAATGGCGAAGGTTTGGGCATCGGCCCGCGTGCGCCTCTCTTCAGGTTTTTGAGCACATCATCCTTGTCCCGTCCGTAGTCTCGCGCCAACCTGGTCAGCGCCAGGCTCACGATATCGGAGTGATGGATGTCCTCAGTGCCCGGTTGCCGCTTCAGGTCCAGCCAGATCTTGTGCACCAGGTTAACGTCGGCGCTCTTCATGGTCGGCGTGTGTGGACCAATACGGAAGGTCTCGACCTGATGATCGGGGTGCACGACCTGGAAGACGAATTGCCGCTTTGGTTCGGGCATGGCTTCCCAAGCCTGGCCCAGGCGGAAGGCCTGCTCCTCGCCAAGCATCTTGCTGGAGAGGCCGGAAACAACCGCTGCCGACTCGAGCGAGTTGGCGGTCTGCACGATCGCGGAAAAGACATCGCGCGCCGGAACCACTAGCAGGGAAATCGTCTTGCCGCTTTTTTCGGCGATGGAGACTGCCTTAGTGAAGAGGGTCTGCTCGTAGTCGCTGAAGATCTGCTCCATGGCTAGATCGTATTCCGCGCTGCCGTAACCGGTGAGGCGGGCCTCCATCACGACGATGTCCTGATCGTGCGTGTCGGTAGTTTCCAGCGCCCAGCTCAGATGGCCCAGCGTGTTGTAATCGCGCACCGTCACCAGAACGTTACCAGGCCGCACCTGTACCTCTTCATGCCCGATGGTTTCCTGCTGCACCAGGTGGAAATGTTCTTTCATCTGGGCTTCGGCATGGGCGAACTTGCGCTTGTTCACGCGTTCGGACAGGGTGAAGACCGTGAAAAAAGCCAGCGAAAAGACGATGCCTGCCTTGGTTGCGACCGACTTCGTAAACAAGTTGGTTACGGCGGTCGCCAAAAGCACAAGGAACACGCTGAAAAGCCCCAGCGGGATTTCCACCTTTCCGATGTGAAAGTTGGGTGGAACTTTCCATCCCCGCTCGCCGTGATACTTGAAGCGTAAAACCAGCATGGCGACGGAGTTGAACGTGAAGCTCCAGATCACGCCGAAAGCGTAGGCTTCGCCCAGAGCGTAGACATCGCCTCGGCTGGCGATGATAGTGAGCAACTGCAGCCCCACGATCAGATTCACCAACCGGTAACTGGTGCCGTACTTGCGCTGCGGACGCCGGAACCAGTCGGTGAGCACGCCGTCTTCAGACACGCGGTTGAGCACGCCGTTAGCGCCGATGATCGAGGTGTTGATAGCGCCCGAGAGAATCAGAAAGCCCACCACTACAACGAAGACGCGAAAAATGAGCCGTAGCATCAGCGGGCCGGTCATGTACATGGCCAGGCCGGCGATCAGGTTGTCTTTGTAAACGGGAACGCGGACCGCGTCCGGGATCAGCATGACCCCCAGTAAGGAAGATAGGCCGGTGAAGACGGTGCTGTAGATGGCGATGATCACCGCAGCGCGCTTCAAATTTTTCAGCTTGGGGCTGGCCAGCTCACGGTTCACCTGGGCTAGAGACTCCTCGCCGCTCATGGCGAGAACCGAGTGGCCAAAGGCGATCAAGATGCCGAACATGCCCAGCGTGCGCGCGAAGTTCGTGCCTTTGAGGAAGCCCAGCGCTTCGTCGCTAAAATGGAAATTAGATGGGCTCGGCCACGGCGGCAGATGAATTCCAACCTTCACCAGCGTCATGGCCGACCAAGCGAGCAGGATCACGACCATCACGGTAGTGATCTTCATCACGCGCAGGGCTTTGTCGCTCGATTCCTCGATGCCCATGATGTTCTGCCACCAGTAATAGAGCGTTACCAGGACAGCGAACACGGCGGCAGCATGGTTCTCGTTGAGAGGGAAGACATGGGAAACAGCTCCATGCATGGCTCGCGGGATCCATCCGTGGATGCTCGCGGAGTTAAACAGCCCATTGATGAGGCCGGCAATGTACTGACCGGCGGACACGCCGGAGATCGGGCCGGTGAGGATGTAGTCGAACATCAGGGCGGAGACGCTGAATTTGGCGAAGGTTCCACCCAGCGCTTCTTTCACTACGCGGTAGACGCCGCCGCGGGTAAACATGGAACAGCTCTCGACGTAGACCGCGCGCACCGCAAACGAAAACAACATCACGCTGAGAATGAACCAGGGAGCGGACTTACCAATCGCTTGCTCGGCAATGCCTCCCGCATAAAACGCGGAAGAGCCGAGGTCGTTGAGCACCACCGCGGCTGCTCGCCAGTAAGAAATAAAGGTGAGCATGACCGTGGTGGCCACCACTAGGCGAACCCGGTTGGATTGCGGAGGGAAGCTTTGTGAGCCTGATGCCATCGCGAAATGAGGCCACTCATGGGTCCCCGTCCAAGGGACCATAGCGACCTCCAATCACCGCACGGCGCTGTCTTCAGCCGGCGCTACCTTCACCTTTCAATCTTTTTCCAAGATAGTGTAAAAGTCCTCAACAAAACTGATGACGACCACCAGGGCCGAGCCGGCCATGCCAATGAAGAACATCCATTCCAGGACCGGGCCCAGGACCTGCATAATTGCGTCCATCTGGCGATTGTAGACCCCGGCCATTGCTCGGCGCAAAGAGGATTTGCCAACGCTGCGAAATCCTCGGTGTTGAACGAGAGTGAAGTCGTAATCGTAGTCCAGAGGCAGGAGACTCGATGAGGCCCGCCTTTGCTAGAATTCCATCAGTGCGCAAAATACCCACCACAGCCTGGGTGTTAGCCCTTGTGTCCAGCGGGCTGCAGATTCTGATTTTCCCCAAGCCTTCGCTCTTCTTTCTTTGCTGGATCGCCATGGTTCCGCTACTTTACGCCCTGCTGCGCGGGCGCGGCGGAGAAGGCGAGCTGGTGGATCCCGAAGGACGATCGTTACGACCTTTTAGGCTGACTCAGGGATTTCTGATCGCCTGGGTCTGTGGCGTTATCTGGTATCTCGGGACCTGCTACTGGGTCTACCCGGTCATGCACGGATACGGCAACCTGGGTGTATTTGCCGCCACCATGATCGCTCTTGGTTATTGCCTAATTATGGGAATGCATCACGGCGCGTTCGGTTTGCTAGTGGTGCTGATGGCGCGCCGCTCAACCTTGGGCAACCGCAAGCCACTCTTCATGGCGCCATTCTTTTGGGTAGCCATTGAGTTTTTCCGGGACCGCGTCACGGGGGTGCCCTGGCAGCCACTGGGCGGAGCGCAAGTCGATAACATTCCCTTTGCCCGCATCAGTCAAGTCACCGGCGTCTACGGGCTATCGTTCGCGGTGATGCTGGTCAATTGCGCTTTTGTAGCGGCGTTGCTGCTGCAAGGACGCCGGCGCAAGAACCTGCTGATCTCGACGATTGCCGCAGCCGTTGCTTTGCAGATCGGAGTTTTTGCCCGGCCGGCGCCGTTTGCCGCCACACGACAGGCCGTGCTCCTGCAGCCGAACATTCCGGTTCTCAACGCTTCCGACTGGACGCCGCAGTTTTTCGACAATACCATCGGCCAGATGGCGCGTCTCTCCGTCGACACAGCCGGCAAGCGTCCATCCGACGACCCCGGTTTGATTGTTTGGCCGGAGACGCCGGCGCCATTCTTCGTCGGCGAACAGAAATTTCAACTGTGGGTAGCGACGATTGCTCGCAGCACGAATTCCTACGTGGTCGTAGGAACCATTGGGGAAGCTGAGGGTTCTAATCCTCAGGAGCCTCTGATTTACAACTCCGCCCTGATCGTGGATGCCAACGGACACAACGTCGGGCGTTACGACAAGATCCATCTGGTGCCGTTTGGCGAATACATTCCCTTCCGGCGGCTCTTGTTCTTCGCCAGCAAGTTGACGCGCGAAGTCGGCGAGTTCGCCCGCGGTACCGAGAGAAAAGCGTTCGAGGTAGATGGCGCCCGCGTCGGCGTGTTTATTTGCTACGAATCGATCTTCCCCAACGAAGTCCGGCAGTTCGCAGCCAACGGCGCCCAGGTGTTCATCAACATCTCCAACGACGGTTGGTACGGAGAGACCGGAGCGCCCTTCCAGCACTTGCAGATGGCTCGTATGCGGGCCATCGAAAACCATCGCTGGATGTTGCTCGACACCAACAACGGCGTGACTTCCGCCATCGACCCTTACGGCCGGCCGGTCAAAAAATTGCCGCGGAACACGCTCACCGCCATGAGCGCGCCTTTCTCGCCGGTCACTGAGACCACTCTTTACACGACCTTCGGTGACGTGTTCGCCTGGGCATGTGTGATAATCTCATTGTGGATGATCTTTGTGCGCGTACCGATCCGTGCTCGCACTATGATCGAAGTTCCCACTGCATAGGCTGACGTATGGTTGAAGAACTCGAACGCGAATACTCCTCTGTCCGCGGCAAGGTTGTGGACCTGCGGAGTTATCTTTGACGCTGCCTCTCTCCGTCACCAGCTCACAGAATTAGAAACCAAGCTCGCGGACCCCAGCGTGTGGTCCGACCAGGAGCGCTCGCAGCAGCTGATGCGCCAGCGCAAACGCCTGGAAAACTCCTTGGCCATGGACACGGAGTTAGGCCGTCGTGTCGAGGACATCGCCGCGTATTTCGACCTGGCCCGCGAGGGCGAAGCGGTAGTCGACGATCTCAAGAACGAGATCGACGGGCTGCGTGAACTGGCGGAAAAGCTCGAGACCGAAACTTTGCTCTCCGGTGAAAACGACGCGCGTAATGCCATCGTCACCATTCATCCCGGAGCCGGCGGCACCGAGTCGCAAGACTGGGCGGAGATGCTCCTGCGCATGTATCTGCGCTGGGCAGAACGCCAGGGCTTCCAGGTGGAAATGAACGAATATCAGCCGGCGGAAGAGGCCGGTATCAAGTCTGCAACGTTCAGCGTGCTCGGCGACTATGCTTACGGCTTGCTTACCAGCGAGATCGGCGTGCACCGCTTGGTCCGCATCTCACCCTTCGACCAGCAGAGCCGCCGCCATACCTCATTTGCCAGCGTGTTTGTCTCGCCCGAAATCGACGACACCATCGAAATCCAGGTCAAGCCGGAGGAGATCCGCGTGGATACCTACCGTTCCGGCGGTAAGGGCGGCCAGCATGTCAACACTACCGATTCGGCTGTGCGCATCACGCACTTTCCGACCGGGATCGTCGTTGTCTGCCAGAACGAACGCTCACAGCACAAGAATCGCGAAAAAGCCATGAAGATCCTTCGCTCCAAGTTGTACGAGTACGAACTGGAGCGGAAGCGTGAAGCTACGAAAAGAGTCGAAGATTCCAAATTGGATATTGATTTTGGCTCGCAAATACGTTCCTATGTCCTGCATCCATACCGGTTGGTGAAGGACCACCGTACCAAGGTAGAGGTCGGCGATGTAGACCGCGTGTTGGACGGCGATCTGCGCCCCTTCATCCGAGCCTACCTGCTCGAGCGGAGAAGCCAGGGCAACGGAACTCGGTAATGGGTGGATTTTTTTCGATGTGCCACTTTGCCCACAGCGCGTCTCACAAATAGGACTTGAAAGGGCATGGCTTCAGCTATGCTGCAAACGGCTTCAAAAATCACGGGCTTTAAGCCCCTGAGGTACGCCGCGAGCATTGATGGAACACAAGCTAGCCACGTGCATTTTTGGCGGCGGAAGGACAGGGACTAAAGACCTGTTCCCGGCTGTGCCGGTTGCGGGACAATGGGAGACGCCAACCCGTTCTCAGGAGCGGAACAGCACCCGACAGCAATGAAGATTATCGATCAGATCAAGCGCAACGCCATTCCGGTCGAGCTGTTGCGCAGCGCCGCTAAAGGAGCGTTGCCTCTTCCTGCGGTCGAGATGCTGGAGATCCTCGTCTATCTCGCTACGCAGTCAGCCTTCGCCGAACAGGCTAAGATAACGCTTGCCGGCTGGGATTTGCTCTCAGCGGTTGAGGTGGCGGCTGATCCCGGCGCACCGCCCGACGTTCTTGGATATTTCTGGCTGGAGACCAATCGGCGACCGGCTTTGCTTCCGGCCTTGATTGAGAACCCAGCCATTTCCGAGATGCTGTTGGTAGAAGCAGCAGCCGGCGGCCGCCGTGAGATCGTGGCTGCGTTGCTGAGCAGCCCGCGGGCTCGAAGTTCGCCGATGGTTGTCCAGGCACTTTCGACAAATCCGGAGCTCACTCCCGAACAGCTAAGCGAACTGCAAGGCGAGCCTTTGACGTCCTCCCCGAAGTATGCCGATCACGACACCGAGGCGGAAGCTGCCTATCACATTTGGCACGACGCTCACGCGACTGAAATCGCGGCCGCGGAAGGTAAACCATTTGAGTTGATCGGCGACGATGAAGATGAAACCCAGGCCGGCGAGCAGACTGACCAACGAGCAGGCGAGCCAGATTCAGCGCGCGTGGAATCCTCGACAACACTAGCAGTTGCAGGTCTAGGCGCTGTGGCCAAACGCAAGCCGCTGCCTGCCGATGAAAAGAAGCTCTCTGTGTTGCAGAAGATTGCGCACATGGACCCAGCCGAGCGCGTGAAAGCTGCTTTCAACGGGAGCCATGAGGAGCGGACCATTTTGATTCGTGATGGCGCCAGTGTCGTGCGTAGCGCGGTGCTGGCTTCGCCCAAGCTCACCGAACCAGAAGTCGAGCTTTTTGCGGCCGCGAAGAATCTCACAGAGAGCGTGCTCCGCGAGATCGCTCGCACACGGCGTTTTATTAAGAATTATCACGTGGTACGCAACCTGGTGAACAATCCCAAGTGTCCCCTCGACATCAGTCTTACGCTGGTTAAAAATCTGCTCGTCTACGACCTCAAAAGCCTGCGCTTCAACAAAGGCGTTCCCGATACCATCCGCCAGGTCGCCGGCCAGCTGTACCGCGAAAAGACCGGCCCGGCGAGAGAGGCCAAGCGCAGGTAACTCGCAATTGTTGGGCGCGTCTCTTAAAATGCTTCCGGTCTTCGATCTTCGATCTTCGATCTTGGATCTTCGATCTTGGATCTAGGAACTTCCTGTGAAAGCAAACGCTAGCGACGAAATCGGCAAGCTGCTCAAGAATTCGAAGACCATTGCCGTCGTGGGCTTGTCGGATAGCCCGTTGCGCCCCAGTCATGGCGTCGCGGCCTATTTGCAGACCCACGGCTATCGCATCATCCCGGTCAATCCGGGGATCAGAGGCGCGCTGGGTGAAAAAGCCGTGGCATCGCTTCATCATATAAAGGAAAAGATCGATATTGTGGATGTGTTCCGCCGCTCTGAGTTCGTCCCCCAGGTCGTGGACGAAGCTATTCGACTCAAAGTGCCGGCGATCTGGTTGCAGGAAGGCGTGATCCACGAGGCAGCAGCAGCCAAGGCTCGCCAGGCCGGCATCTTTGTCGTGATGGACCGGTGCATCTTGAAAGAGCATCGGGCCAGGTTCCGTTAGTGCCTGCAGCTTCAACGTTAGTGAGAAATCCGCAATCGCTGTCGCCAGTACTTCATGCATGTCGGCCCGTGGAGCGGGTGGAGCAGGGTTTCCAGGGTTACACCAAATGTGGAATCGGCGCTAAAGTTTCGTTTTGCCTCTGTGTCCCTTCGTGTCCTCTGTGGTAGAAGTTTTTTTCCGAGCTTCCTCGCGCAGCCGGCGGAGATCCTCGAGTCGCTGCGCGAAGGTCTTCTCTTTTCCCTCTTGGGTTGGATGGTAATATCGACGGCCGATGAGGTTGTCAGGAAGACAATCCATGTCGGCGACTTTCGAGTCGAGATCGTGCGCATACTCGTAGCCTTTGCCGTAGCCGACCTGCTTCATCAATTTGGTGACGGCGTTGCGGATGTGTAGTGGCACCGGCTCGGCTGACGTACGCTCCACGTCTTCCAACACGGCGCCGTAGGCTGTGTAAAGGGCATTCGACTTCGGCGCCAGCGCCACGTACACCACAGCCTGTGCCAGAGCCAGCGCCGCTTCCGGCATGCCGAGAAAATCGATCGCATCTTTGGCGGCGAGACACAGGCTAAGCGCCTCGGGCGCCGCCAAGCCGATGTCTTCGGAAGCCATGCGCACCACGCGGCGGGCAATGTAGAGCGGGTCCTCACCCGATTCGAGCATCCGTCCCAGCCAGTAGAGAGAAGCGTCGACGTCGCTGTTGCGCACCGACTTGTGCAGAGCGGAGATCAAATTGTAATGCTCTTCGCCGGATTTGTCGTAGAGCAGGATGCGCTTTTGCAGTGTGTCGCGTACGGCCTGCTCGCTGATCTCGCCGTTTTCTCCCGATGAACCGGCCGCAACTTCCAGGATGTTGTAGGCGACGCGGGCATCGCCGCTCGAATACGCCGCGATTTTCTGCAGCGTTTCTTGTGCTGCTCGCAACTTCACTTTTCCCAGGCCGCGCTCCGTATCTTCTAGCGCGCGGCGCAGCAACAAAACGATCTGCTCTTCGCTGAGCGGTTTGAGGATGTAAACCCGGCAACGCGAGAGCAGCGCGCCGTTGATCTCAAAAGAAGGATTCTCCGTGGTCGCGCCGATGAGGCGGATGTTGCCGTGTTCGACATGGGGGAGAAATGCGTCCTGCTGTGCGCGATTGAAGCGATGGATCTCGTCGATGAAAAGAATCGTCCGCGTGCCGTACTGGCGCGCCTTCTCCGCATCCGCCATCACTTGCTTGATTTCCTTGATTCCTGAGAGCACGGCGGAGAACTCAATGAACTCCGCTTTGGTCGCGTGAGCGATGATCTTGGCCAGAGTCGTTTTGCCGGATCCGGGAGGCCCCCAAAAGATGATCGAGCCGGGATCGTCGCGCTCGATCTGCAAGCGCAGCGGTTTGCCTACGGCAAGGATCTCTTCTTGTCCGACGAACTCGTCGAGCGTTCGCGGGCGCATCCGGTCCGCCAGCGGACGAGCACCTTTGGCTTGCGCTGGCTCCGGTAATGGCTGAAACAAACTCATAGGCAGGATCGGGTGATCGGGTGATCCGGTGATCGGGTGATCGGGATTTCGAGTCGAGTGTGTGTTTTGTCAGTCATCCTTTTGCCGTTCTTCCAGATGCAGAGAAATCAATATGAGCTCATCTGGAGTCCGATCACCCGGTCACCCGATCACGGCGATCACCCGATCACGGCGATCACCCGATCTTTTTTTGCCTTGCCGCTTCATACAACAGAATCGAGGCCGCAATCCCCGCGTTGAGCGATTCTACGCGCGCGGAGTGGGAAATCGTTACCAGCTCGTCCGCTTCAGCAAGGATTTCGGCAGGCAAGCCGGCGCCTTCATTGCCGATCAACAGAACCAGTTGTCCAGTCAGATCGATCTGATCGAGCGAGCGCCCTTTGTGGGACGAGCCGGCCACCACGCGCAGGCCGTGCTGTCTCAGCATGGGGAGGGCTTCGGCTAGTTTCACGCGAACGAGTTGCTCGCGAAAGACCGATCCGGCTGAGGCGCGAACGACTTTCGGATTGAAATGGCTCACTGTTTTTTCGCCCACCAGGATGCCGCGCGCCGAGAAAGCCTCTGCCGAGCGGATGATCGTCCCCAGGTTTCCCGGGTCTTGAATGCCGCTCACGCCCACAAGTAGGAAGTCAGGGCTCACCTGCTGCAGCAGGTCGTCGAGCTTGGCCGGCTTGAGCTTCACCAGCGCGGCGACGCCCTGTGGTGTCTCGGTGCTGACGGCGCTCGAGAACACATCGTCGGGCAGCAGGAGCGCTTCCACGTGGCTGGAAATCTGCGGCAGCAAACGCAACGCATGCGCGCTTCCACTCTCGCCGAAGAACACAGCTTGAAAGCGCAGCCCGCTTCGGATAGCTTCTTCGATGATGCGAACGCCCTCGATGGCCACCGCGCCTTCGGCCGTCGGCTCGCCCTGAGAAAACGCCTTACGCAGGTCTTTGACCAGCCCGTTCTGCCGGCTACTGATGCGCCGCAACCGGCTCTCGATTTCGTGCTGCACATCCATTGGGATTAATGATACTGGTCGGCGACTAGGCTTGCGAATGCGCGAGCGCTCCTTCGAAGATCGGGTGATCGGGTGATCCGGTGATCGGGTGATCTGAACACTGCCGCCACCGAATTGTGCGCCCTCATCGGAAGAATGTGGCTTTTCATCCGCGAGCTCAGAAGTTTATAGAAGACTCTAGATAACGAAAACCGATCACCCGATCACGCGCGATCACCCGATCACCCGATCTCGAAACTAGCCCGCTCTCCCTAGGCTTTCAATGCAAACTAGTTTATTCTTAACACTTTGTCCCGGGGTGCGCAGCATCGAGCGAAGCTTCGAGGAGTCTATTTGGCCGCGGAAATTGTAAAGATCAATCCGGAAACACCCGACATGCGCATGGTGTCCTACGTCGCCGACCGCATCAAGGCAGGCCAGGTCGTGGGCATGCCCACCGACACGTTTTATGGTCTGGCAGCTGATCCCTTGAACTTGCGCGCCGTGGACCTCATCTATGAGGTGAAGACGCGAAACCGGCACAAGCCGCTCTCGCTTCTGATCGAGAGCGTGGAGCAGGCCGAATACCTGGCGGCGTGGCCGATGTCCGAGGTGTTCTACGCGATCACCAGCAAGTACTGGCCGGGCCCGCTGACCATCATCGTCAGGGCTTCCTCGCGATTGCCGCTCAAGGTGACGGCCAACACCGGTAACGTGGCCTTGCGCGTTCCCGCCGCGAAGATTCCCGTGGAGATCATCCGCGCCGCCGGTGTGCCGATCACCGCAACCTCAGCCAACATCAGCGGTGCCAGTGAGTGCACCACCGCCGATGGTGTCCGGCAGCAACTCGGCGAGCGCATCAATCTGATCGTCGATGGTGGCGCCAGCCCGCGCGACGTGGCCTCCACCATCATCGATATGAGCGTGCCTGATAAGGTTACGATCCTGCGCCAGGGCGCCATCCCAGAGAGCGAGCTGGCCGAATTTCTGAACTGATGGCGGCGAAACTTTGGAAGCGATGGCCGCTATGGTCGCTGCTGGCAGTGGCTGCTGTGGCCTATGTTGCTGCGGTCTACCGTAGCGTAGTGGGCGGCGCGCGCGAGGATGAACTTCGCGCGGCGGATGCCATCGTTGTCTTCGGCGCGGCCGAGTACGACGGGCGCCCGTCGCCTGTCTACAGAGCCCGTCTCGACCACGCCGCGGAACTCTACCATCGCCATTTGGCGCCGATCATTATTGCCACCGGCGGCGCCGGCGCCGATCCGAGATTCAGCGAGGGCGAAGTCGGCCATGATTACCTGAAAAGCCTCGGCGTGCCCGATCGTCAACTCATCGCCGAGACGCAAAGTTCCGACACTGCGGAGTCGGCTCGGCGCGTAGCCACCATCATGCGCGCGAACCACATGCGATCCTGTCTGGCGGTGAGCGATGGCTATCACATGTTCCGCATCGAACGTATGCTGGGTCGCGAAGGAATCCTGGTGTACGCTGCGCCACGTCCCAATCCCAAGCCGCTAGCGTTCTGGAAGCGGCAAGCCGCCGTGTGGCACGAGATCGGTAGTTACACGCTTTGGCTGCTGCATTTGAGCTAGAGCTTTGGTTATGCTTTCGCGATGAACGAGTAGCAAACTCGACGGCGCAGGAGTTCTTATGTCTGATCAAATCGTTGTCGCTATCGAAGATCGCGTTCTCACCATCGCCATGAATCGCCCCGACAAGAAGAACGCTCTCACCGGAGCGATGTACACGGCCATGACCGAGGCCCTGATCGCGGCCGACGCCGACTCGAGCGTTCGCGCCATTATCATCACCGGTGGGCCCGACTGCTTCACCGCCGGCAATGACATTGCCGACTTTGCCGCGGCCAAGCCAGGACAGGTGTCCCCAGCCATTCGCTTTTTAGAGACGCTGGCGGCGACGGCCAAGCCCGTGCTGGCTGCGGTGAGCGGAGTGGCCATCGGAATCGGCACCACCATGCTCCTGCATTGCGATTTGGCTTACGCGACCGCAGGCTCGCGCTTTCAGCTTCCCTTTGTCAATTTGGGCCTGTGCCCCGAAGCGGCCTCCAGCCTGATCCTGCCGGCGCTCATGGGCACGCATCGCGCAGCCGAACTCTTGTTGTTCGGCGAACCGTTTGCCGCCGACATTGCCTGCAAGCTTGGAATAATCAATCATGTGGTCTCGGTCGCGGAACTGGTTCCGACCGTTACCTCCAAAGCGCAACAGCTGGCGCAAAAACCTCCGGCTTCGCTGCGGACGATCAAGATGCTCCTCAAGAGCGGCCAGGCTGAAGCTATCAAGCAAGCTATGGCCCGCGAAGGACAAAACTTCGCCGCTCTGCTGCAAGGCCCCGAAGCCAAAGAAGCTATGGCAGCGTTCCTAGAGCGGCGCAAGCCGGACTTTTCGAAGTTCTGAAAATGAGAAAAATTATCGTGTTCGCCGTTCTCGGAGCCACTGCAGTTTCGGCGTGGCTCATGTGCTCCAGGATCACGAAAGCCCGGCGGGAAACTGCTTACCACGCAGCAATCGCACCATTCCAAAGCGCGATCTCACCATGGGCACGCCCAGAGCCGACGTTAAGAAATACCTCGACGCGCGGAATATTGATTATCACGTAGTTAGAGTTGGTGGAAGCGAGGCAGACACATACGAAATAAAGATCGGCGAAGAACCCGGCAGCCTTGTGTGTGAGCCCTGGAACGTCTATGTTGCTCTAGATTTTAGCTCTGAGGACACGCTACGGGACATTCACATAAGGAGGGTTGGAACGTGCTTATGATTGGCTGGGTTGGCCAGCGCCACCCTAACCCACGAATGTTGCCAGCTGATAACATCTGATGGCGACAAATTGCAGTCCCACACGTATAGCTTGCATCGCGAATACCAGGATGAACATGGCAAACATGTGCTGTTTTGATCTGCCCCCTTCTTTAGTTCACTTGTTTCCCGGCGGTGTCAGGCCAGTCCCTGACGATCCGACCAAGGGCAACTATTTTCATCCGGAGGCGTAAGAGCAAGGTGATCCACATTCTCTCGCCGAAACGCGCGCGGCTAATGAGGGTTGCGGCTCTTCTCGTGTGTACATTTTTGTTGTGGGCTGTTGGCTGCTACCACACTTGGGAGTTCAAGGGAGGAGTTGGTATCAGCGATTCCGGCCTTTTCTCTTACCCACGCTATCACGCTCAAATTGGTCGCGTGCCGTTGTGGAAACCCGGCGAATATCAGTTTACGGTCCGCGGCCTGCCTCCCGGGCCTCTTGAGCTGGGGATTGTTGTGCAAGACGCGATGCATGCTGATAGGGCGGAGCTAATCTCATTGCCAACGTTTGTGAGCGTCTCGATATCCGACAGTTCCAACAACCAGTTATGTAGAGCGACCGGCAGCCTGTCACTCAAAACTGACGATCCTTGGATACCGACCCCACATAGCTTCTACTTTTGGCATCCGCGATGCAGAGAAATTCAAACCAGCCGATTTAGGAGATACACCGTAAAAGTGACGGTTTCAGATGTGGACGCCCGCTCGCCGCGCTGGACCATTATGCCCGTTCTGCGAGGAGGTGGAATCGACTTGCCTTGATCGGTGGGTATGGTCAAGATGTTCTCTGTGCCTCCTCCCATCTGTGTCCCTTCGTCCATCGTGATTCGCGCCGCCATCTCGCATCCCGACGAAACACCAACGATGGGGCTCCTCGGGATGGCGTCAGCGACGCAGAGGTGCCCAAGATCAATGCGCTACTTGCTGAGGACCCTAACTGCCGTCGATCCCGATCTGGCAGACCGTTTAGCAGGCGGAACAGGAAAACCAAGAATCTGGAACGGATTCATTCCCCCGGAGTATTTTGAAGTGTCATGTTGACAAAAAGGGGAGCCTGTCGGAGAGAAACTTTTTCGGACGAACAATCAATAACTTACAAGCAATGCGTTCTCTGCAAGTGATTGATTCTTCGTCCGAGGAATTCTATCTCCGACAGGCTCCTGAACTGCGTGATTTTTTTGCACAATCGTGCGCATGCCGCGGCGAAACTGATGCGTGCTGCCTGAGATTCCCTGCCATATCACGCAGCGAGGTGTGGATCGGCGCGAAGTTTTCTCCACCGACCAAGATCGGAACACCTATCTAAGACTCTTACAGGACAATGTCAGTGACGCAGCGGTCCACATTCTGGGCTACTGCTTGATGAGCAACCATGGGCACTTGGTTGCTGTGCCGGCCAGGGAGGACTCGTTAAGCATTTTGCTACGCCGCGTACACGGGCGGTATGCGCAGTACTACAATGCGCGTACCGGGCGCTCGGGTCATTTGTGGCAGAACCGATTCTTCGGTTGTATGCTCGGCACTACCCATCTGTGGGCGGCTTTCTCCTACGTAGAGCGAAACCCGGTGCGAGCAGGAATCGTACAACATGCAGCTGAATATCCCTGGGTCGAGCGCAATGGCTCACCTGGCGGATGCGGACCAGAACGGGATACTAGACATGGCATGGTGGAAACGGGAACGATCCGACGAACTGGAGTGAGCTGTTGGACTGCGAAGAAGTGCATGCAGAGGAAGGATCGAGCCTGCGCGCCTGCACCTATGCGGGGAGGCCGTTCGGCGAGCAGGGCTTCGTGAGCGAAATGGCGGAGAGGTTGGTCGTTATTGGAATCGAGGAAGACCAATTTCCCCTGTTCTAAAAATAAATTGCGCAGTTCAGGAGCCTGTCGGAGAGAAACTTTTTCGGACGAACAATCAATAACTTACAAGCAATGCGTTCTCTGCAAGTGATTGATTCTTCGTCCGAGGAATTCTATCTCCGACAGGCTCTCACGCTGTCCCCATTTTCCCATTACATATTGCAGGAGGTAACTGCCATGGCAAAGGCCATATTGATATTTTCTCTAGCCCTCACTTTGCATTCTGGAATACGGGCGTATTCTGGGCCGAAGTGCCTCGGTACCTTTTGCATTGATCGCAAGACGGCAGTCCGAAAGCTATTTGGGCAACTCGGTTCTCCAGCGCGCAAAGCCGAGCCGTTCTGTTACGAGTCGCAGGGCCGGCAAACCTCTCTGTATATCCTCACAATTGATACGGAGCAAGACGTGGCAGGGGAAGTGATGATCAGTGACTTTTCCAATTGCATGCATAAGGCAAGACAGATCACCACGAGCGATCTCTATGCATGGAAAACCCCAGAGGGAATTGGGCTAGGCAGTCGAGAAATCGATGTTGTCAAAGCATACGGGAAGCCGTATTCAGAGCTGAAGATAGATTCAACGAATTTGCGATGGATGCAAATGATTATTCACGGCTTCCGACATGGTGACGATGTTCCGCAAGTGGGAGACAAGGCAATCTCCTACGCTGCCGGCGAGGAAAGCGAGGATCTCAGCTTGGCCCAATTCGGCATCCGTAAAGGCCGAGTATGCTGGATTAGGCTGTCAATGAGTGAATAAACGGTTCACGCTCTTATTCCTTGAGAAAGGGACTGACACGAAAAGCTTCCCGGCTCGCGGCTTCGCCGCTCCGCCTCCAGGGTGGGCTAACTTTGTGTCGCGCCCTTCGACTCCGCTCAGGGCAGGCTCTAACGGCGCTGAGCATTTGGTCGCCAGCCGGCTCCATTCCCACGCTTGAGACCCCATCGTCGCAACTGCTCACTCCCAAAATCAAACGGTCATGATACTAGCGGCTCGTGGCTGTCCTTGCGAGGCAGATGCGGGCCCCACGATGTTCACGCCATCAACCAGGCAATCCCCACGGCGGCGGCGGTGCTGAGCAAGTTGACCAGGTCGTTGTTGATCCAGCCACGGCGTTCCACCAGAGCTCCAAGGACGCTATCGACTAGCGTCCCCAGAAAGCCGGCATACATGACAATGCTGGCTTGGTGAACCGTTACCAGCCCAGCAACCCGGCCGATGGCAGCGATCACGGCTGCGGCGGCCACCGCTGCGGAGGTGCCGCGAATGCTGATGCCGCCGTCCATTCCGGCGGGAACGCGTTGCCAGGAGGTGATCAGAACAGTTTGGCCGGGGAAGGCCATTCCAATTTCGCTGGATGCGGTGTCGGCCGCGGCCTCGGCCAGCGCGGCCAGAGCATAGACGGGCCAGCCGGCCGGCGCGAGCGCAACGGCGACCGCGGCGATGCCTAGATTTGCCACCACTTGCGAGGCGGAGCGGCCGTCAGCTCGTTCGGCTGAGCGCAGCTGCTGTTTGCGATCGGAGCCCAAACGCGTGGCCCCCAGCGTAATCGCAAAGACAACCAGAAGAATCCAGAACATGCTGATCTCACGGGCGGCCAATAGGAAAGCAATGGCCCATCCCGTGAGGGCGCCGCTAAGGTTCACGCCTCGCGTGTACCACGCCACGAGAGCGAAGGCGGTAGTGATTCCCAGCGCAATCAACAAGGGGATGGTTCCGAGCGCTGCCCCAGGCGACCCCCAAAACACAAAGATGATCAGCAGGCTTGAGGCCGCAGCCAGGGCAACCATGTCGGAGATAGAGAATTGGCGTCCTATTGCCGGAATCAGGTTTCTCCAAATCGCGGCTTGGCAACGATCGCCGTCAGCCGTAGGGTATCTGCTCGTGGGCATACTAAATGAAAAGACTGAGGTCGGCAGCTTGAAGCACTCAGCAGTCAGCAATCAGCATTCAGCTTGAATACCGCGGGCCGCGTGCTTTCGAACGGCCCAACGCCATTTTGTGGTCACCTCTCCAGCGACCACGCATTCTCATGGCTGAATGCTGAGTGCTGACTTGGTACCAACGCCCCCGGCGGAAACCAGACGTCAGGGTGCTCGGCTGGCCGAATCAGCGACTTACCCGATACAATGAAACTTCGCAATAAATCATGGCTCTTTCGTTCATCCCCTAGACGCCCGCGGAGTAGTGGAACAAGAATGATCTCAATTCATAAGAAACTGGGGCTGTTGTTTGCAACAGCCTTTTGCGTCGTGCTGGTCGCCGGCTGCAATGAGACCTTACGGCAGTTCATCGTGCCCGTGCCCAGGCCTACGGGAGACCCGAGCGCTTTGGCTCATGCTGTCGTTCTCTCGACGAATGGGTTGACCAACGATGGCAGCACCATGCACATCGACGTTTCCGGCGATACCATCGCGGGAGTAGTCGAGACTGGCCCCAACCCGGTTTTCCTGGGAAAAGACGGCAGCCGGGCCTACGTGATCAACAGCGACGACACAGTCACGTCCTATTTTGCTCTGCTGCCGACAACTCCTCCGATCAACACCGTCACATTACCCAGCAGCGGCACCAATGCGGCGCTCACTCCTGTGGCCGGCGCCACCACCAGTAGCGGAAACATCTTTCTCGCAAACAGCGGCAGCGATAACGTGAGCGTCATTTCAGGAACGGTGCTCGCCCAGACGAACACTATCGCGCTTCCGGCCACGAGCCATAAGCCGGTCGCCATCGCCGGCAGTCCCATCAGCAGCAAGATGTACATCGTGAACAACCTCAGCAACGATGTCACGGTAGTTTCGACCACGGACAACTCCATCGTGAAAACCATCCCCGTGGGCTCGCACCCCATCTGGGGAGTGATGGCCAACAATGGCGTCCAGGTTTTCATCGTGAACCAAGGCGACGGCACGGCCGCCAATCCCGGCAGTGTCAGCGTGATCGATACCAATTTGGACATCGTGATCCCATGTACGCCGGGGCCGGCATGTAGTACAGCCGGCGCGATCAGTGTGGGCACAACAGCGGCTACCTCGGCCCCGACCTTCGCTTTTTACGACGCCAAATTGCAGCGCCTCTACGTTACCAACACCGGCGAAAGCACCCTCACGGCGATCAAGGCCGATGGAATCGACTTGGGCGTGACGCCGCAAGTTTTGCCGGGCCTCCTGGCGAATATCAAGCTTTCCGCGGCGCCGACGTCGGTGGTCGCGCTCTCAGATGGGTCGAAGGCCTACGCAGCGCTGGGTGGATGCCCTGCCGGCACCAACCACATTACGCTTCCATCGAATTTGGGAAGCTGCAACGGCAGTCTGGTCTCAGTGATTGATGCCATCGGACTGCAAGAGGTGAAGACCATTCCCGTGGGCGCCGGGGCGGTTTCCATTGATGCTGCGTCGGACGCTTCCCGTGTCTACGTGGTAAGCGCGCATGCGAGCAATGTTTCCATCATTCGCACTTCCACCGACAGCGTGAATACCACGTTCACCACGCCCCAGCAAGTCTCCTCCTGCACCAGTAGCTGTCCGGTACAAACTCCATTGATGGTTCGCGTCTTCCCGTAGGGCGGTTTTAGAGTTGGTGTATTCCATACACTCTACGACCGTGTCATTTCGAAGCCGCAGGCGAGAAATCGGCTCCGGCCAAAACCCAGCGGGAGCAGATCCTTCGGCTACGCCTCAGGATGACACTAAACTTTGTTGCTGCCTTGCTGTTGGAATATACCATCCTGGAACTGCGATAGCCGCGGCGCAGCGAGCGGCTATTGCCCGCCCGCGCTGATTGGAGTCTTTTGATTGGAAAAGAAAAAGAGGCAGAAATCTAGCCGGGTTTAGGGTCGTTGCGCCGCCTGCGGCTATATCGCATTGCGATATTCATGAAGACGTTGCCGCTATCGGTATCAAAGCACATGACCAGCGCTTCCTGATCTTCACTGCTTTTTTCGCCCAGGCTTTCCCCATGCGCCACCGGCGGAGCGACTTTAAAATGGAATCCACGATCGTTGAGCGCCGTGATTGCGCTGCCGATCACCATGTTGGCGAGTTCGCACACCGTCTCCTGGGCGACTTCTTCGCTCACCGGAACCGTTGTTCCCGCCAGATAGGTGGCGACTTTGGTTGCGGTCGGGGCATCGATGTCGAAGATAATGCGGCCTTCGATATCGCCCTTGATGGTGACAAGCGACGCCACGCCCTTGCGGCGGTAGGCTTCTTCTTCCATGGTTACGTCGCCGATGCGCGTGCGGCTTTGCAGCGTCTCAGCGAGGACCGCGTCCGCAGCGTTAATGAAAGGTTGGATCAACTCCATGCGCATGGGTTAGCTCCCCAAAGCCGTCGGAGTTGCCGCAACTGCATCATCGCCCATCACGTACTTGATCACCTCGTAGAGAATCTCGGCTTTGACGGGCTTCTGCACGAAATGGCGAGCGCCTTTTTGCAGCGCGGCCACAATGTTCTCCTGATAGCCGACGGATGATACCATGACGATCCGCGCTTCCGGATGCGCGCGCACGATGCGCTCCGCCGCCTCAATTCCTTCCATCTGCGGCATGGTAATGTCCATCAGCACCACGTCGGGCGATGTGCGGTCATATTCGGTGATGGCAGTGCAACCGTCGCCCGCTTCGCCGACGATTTCGCCGCCGAACGATTCGACCATCTTGGCGACATTCTTGCGCGCGAAGACCGAATCGTCCACCACCAGATAACGAATGGGTTTGTGGTCCTTGTGAAGCAGAATTGGAAACTGTTCCATAAGAGTTCCTCTCTTTGCGACTCCAATCTAAACTTGTACGGCCCTTGCAATTCTCTCCGGGTTGCATTGATTCGCCAGCGTGCCGGCCAGCGCGTCCAACGCGACTACGCGCATGGCAAATCCTCTTTCAATCGCGGCCTTGGGCATACCGAAGACCACGCACGACTCTTCGCTCTGCGCGATCGTCAGCCCGCCCGCGCTCTTGACCATTCCCAGCCCGCCCGCGCCGTCTTCGCCCATGCCCGTCATAAGGACGCCGACAGACCGTTTGCCAAACTCGGTGGCCAATGATCGAAACAACACGTCGGCCGAGGGCCGATGCCCATTGATGCGTGGCTCATCGGTGAGAACCACCGTGCTTGCCAGCGGCATACGGCGGACTTTGATGTGACGATTGCCGGGACAGACCAGCGCGCGCCCGGCGAGCAATAAGTCCCCGGATTGCGCTTCCTTCACATCGATGCTGCAGCTCTCGTCCAGGCGGTTGGCGAACATGTGGGTGAAACCTTCCGGCATGTGCTGAACAATAATGATGCTGCCGGCAAAATCCCCTGGCAGTTTCGCCAGAAGATACTGAAGCGCGTTGGGCCCGCCCGTGGAGACCCCAATCGCCACGATCTTGGTAGGCTCGCGACGCGGCCGCGACGCCGGCTTGTTCGCCCTCTGCCTTTCCGGCAGCGCCGGCGGATGCACAAGGCGGGCTTTGCTGTTGGCCGCGGCTTTGATCTTGGCGATCAGATCCTCAGCAATCTCCTCCATGTGCGCCGACGCAGCGTCGCGTGGCTTAGCCACAAAATCAAACGCGCCGGAGGCCAGGGCTTTGAAGGTAGCCATCGCGCCTTCCGTGCTTAGGGCACTCACAATGATCACCGGCACGCGCGACTTCCTCGTGATCTGACGCAGCATCTCCATGCCGTCCATGCGCGGCATCTCCAGATCCAGCGTAACCACGTCTGGCTTGAGGTCTTCGATCTTCTTGAGCCCAAATGCTCCGTCCATCGCCGTGCCTACAACTTCAATGCCGGTATCGCGCGCCAGGATTTGCGAGATCAGCTTGCGCATGAGCGCGGAATCGTCCACTACCAAAACTCGAACCCGTTCGCTCATGCCGTCGCCCCCATGGTCGTCTGCAAGCGTCCCAGCTTGGCGACGACGCTAGCGATGTTCAGGATCAACACTACGGTGCCGTCGCCCAAAATGGACGCGCCGCTGACCAGATCGGTGGCCACCAACTGGTCCTCCAGCGCTTTGATGACTAGTTCTTCCTCTCCCACCAGACTGTCCACCACTAGGCCGAACTTGCGATCGCCGAGGGCGGTAACTACCACGAACACTTTTTTAGGCGCGTTGGCTTTCTGCGTCAGGCCGTGCAGATGTACTAGAGAGAGCACGTCGTCGCGTAGCTGGATTACGTCATGGTTGTCAACGCGATGAATCTGCTGGTGGCTGACTCGCGTGATCTCTACGACCGAAACCAGCGGCACCGCGTAGACGCGCTCATCCACACGGAACAGCAATGCTTTGATGATGGCCAACGTGAGCGGGACCTTGAGATAAAACGTTGTGCCTTTACCCGGCGTGGTGCGAATGGTGATCGTACCTTTGAGACGATCCAAAACCGTCTTCACTACATCCATGCCTACGCCGCGACCGGAGATTGTGGTGACCTGATCGGCGGTACTCAATCCAGGATGGAAGACCAGGTTCAGAGCTTCTTGTTCGCTCAGCAGAGCTGCGTCCGCCTGGGAGATGAGATCACGCGCAACGGCTTTGGCGATTACTTTGTTGCGATCGATCCCGCGACCGTCATCGGTGACTTCGATTACGATCTGGTTCCCCTGGTGGTAGGCCTCGAGGCGCACCATTCCCTGAGGCGGCTTGCCGGCGCCGACACGCTCGGCTGGCGTCTCAATGCCATGATCCACACAGTTGCGGACGAGATGGGCCAGCGGTTCGGCGAGCATATCGAGGATGCTCTTATCGAGATCGGTGTCTTGTCCGGTGACAACCAGCGCGACTTCCTTGCCGCACGACTTGGCCACGTCGCGAACTACCCGAGGGAAGCGGCGGAAGAGATGTTCCACGGGAACCATGCGGATCTTCATCACCGATTTCTGCAGGTCGTTCATGATCCGTGCCTGGAATGCCATGGCGTCCGAGAATTTGCCGCGCAGAGCGTCTTTGGGGAAGCGTTTGCCGAAATCGTTGATGGCTTGGTGCATCATGCTCTTGGCGATGATGAGTTCGCCGACGAGATTGAGCACCGCGTCGATGCGATCGGCATCCACCCGCAGCAGGTTTTCCGAGATGTTCGCAAAACTTGCCGGTAGCTCGGGCAATTGCGCTTCGCCTCCGGGATTCTTGACTTGTGCTTGCGGGGCCGGCATTTCCTCGGCGGTGACCGCCAGTTCGTCGCGATCGGCCGGCGTTATAACGTCTTTCAAGATGTTGAGAGTATCCTCGGCCGGCTCCAAGCCGGGGGCCACACTAACCACAAGGACCTGAGAAATCACCGCGGGAATACGGAACTTCTTTTCCAGCCAGTCCTGCGGATGCTCGCTGGCCACAGCCGCTTCCACAACATCCAGGTTCGCGGCCAGGGTGGTGTGGTCCGGCGCGATCGCCAAAAGCCGGCCGCATTCCTGAAGCACATTGCGGATGAGCTGCATCGCAGCTCCGCGCATGGGGCAATGAACATCAATGCTGAAGGCCACGTTGTAGACTTTTTCACCGCCGCGCAGGGCGTCAGCCACCGCCAGCTGCTCGTATTCGCTCCACGCAAAACGTCCCTGCAGTTTCGAACGAGTCCCGCGCTTGGGCTTGCGCGTTAAGGAGCGGATCTGATGGCGCAGCTCCTCGCTCGCCGGTGGTTGGAGATTGTTGCGATAGGCGGAAAGCATGGAGCTAAAGGTGTCGGCGGCGATCAACACGATTTCGGCAAGGGAACCGTGGCTGTTGGCGGCGACTTCCAGGCGAAGAACATCTTCCAACTGGTGAGCTAGTTCGCTGAACTCGCTGTATCCGCAAGCCGCGGAATCCCCTTTGAGGGTGTGCACTGTGCGCCGCACCTGGCGAAGGAGCTTTTCATCCTTGGGACGCTTTTCCAGCTCCAGGCCCTCATCATTGAGAGACTGCAGCAACTCCGCGGCGCTCTCAAAGAAGAGTTGGCGAAGTTCGGAGGCGCGATCGTCGGGGAAAAAGCTCACACCGTCACCTCAAGCCGCTGGTATGCGGTGCCGTTGTTCTCGTGAATCATGCGGTACTGATCGGAAAGCCCGAACAGGCTTTCCGCATGACCGATGAACAAATATCCTTCAGGGTTCAAGCAACGATGAAATTTCTCGATCAGTCGTTTTTGTTCCGGCTCGTCGAAATAGATCATGACGTTACGGCAAAAGATGATGTCGTTGCGCTGGGGAAGAAACTCAGTCTTGAGATTGTGAAAGTCAAAATGGACCAGTTCCTTCAGCGACGCCTTCACCGTGTACCCGGCAGCGCTCTTGTCGAAGTAGCGCAAACGGTAGGCGTAGTCCACGGCCTCCATATGATTCTCGGAATAAATGGCTTCCTGGGCGGAGCGCAAGACTGTGTAATTGATGTCGGAGGCCAGAATCTCCACCTTCCAGGGCGGCGGAATCAACGGCTTGGGCGTGGGCATATCGAAGGGCAGCGGGTTGCGCAAATAGTAATAGGCCAGCGCATCGCAAACCAGCATGGCTATGGTGTAGGGCTCTTGGCCGGTGGAGCAGCCAGCGCTCCAAAAGCGTAACGTCCAATCGCGGCGTGCCTGTTTGTGGTGCAGCAGATCTTCCAGGATTTTCTTCTGGAACAAGTCGAGCTGTGGTTTATTGCGGAAGAAGCTGGTTTCGTTGACCGTCAGATTCTCCACCAGAGCCGAGAGCTCCTGCTTGCCCTGGTAGCTGGTGAGCAGCCGATAATAGGAGTAGAACGTATCCAGACCGCAGATCTTCAGACGGCGTTGCAGCCGGTCTTGAAGAAAATGGGCCCGGCGTTCGTCGAAGTACATACCGCATTCCTGGTAGACGAGGGTTTGCAGCAATTTGTACTCAGCGTCAGTAATCTGAACTTGAATACCTGGCGTTGCCATGAGCTCCCTATGAATGTGTTCTGTGCCGCTCGGTTACGCAGAGACGGCGGCAGCTTGCGACGCGATCTCGGTCAGCCTGCGCAACTCGCCCTTCTGCAGGATCTTGCTCAAGTCGACCAGAATGATCAGGCGGCCCTTCAGCTTTCCGACTCCGGTCACGTAGTTCAGTTCGCTGTCTTCGCAGAGGCTAGGGGGGAGCTCGACTTCGCTTTCCGCGATTTTTAGGACTTCGGTGGCCGCGTCGACGATCAAGCCTACTATCTTGCCCTCGACCCCGGTCACCATGATGCGGTTCTTCTTGTTGGTTGTGATCTCTTTCTCACCGAAGCGTTTGCGCAGGTCGATCACCGAGACGATTTTGCCGCGCAGGTTGATGACGCCTTCCACGTAGCCCGGGGAATCCGGCACAGCCGTGATATCCGGCACGCGAACAATCTCATGCACCAGCGCAATGGGGACGCCGAACGTTTCGCGTCCGATCTTAAAGCCGACGATGTGAAGATCTTTGGCCATTCATTTCACCTCGGCTAGTTGTGAGAACCCGCTGCCGCGTAATGCGCCGCAGGTCCCCGGACTCGCTGCTCTTCGCCGCGACGGCCGTGCCCGTTACGGCCATCGCCGTTGGCGCTGAGCTCCAGAACAAAGCGATCCATGGATTCGAGCATGGTGCGCGACATTTTTGATATCTGCTCGGCCGACGCTGCCAGCTCCGTGGAACCGGAGGAAGAGCGCTGCACCAGTTCGCGCATCTTTTCCATGGCTCGCACCACGGCTTGCGCCCCCGAGGCTTGTTCTTCCACGGAAGAGTTGATCTCGTGAGTAATCTCGTTGAGCCGCGTGGTGGCTTTGGCGATCTGAGAAGATCCGTGCGATTGCTCGTTGGTGGCGGCGCCGATCTCTTGCGCGAACTTGTAAACCTCCGCGACTACGCTGGAAATCTTTTTGAGCGCGCCGCTCAGATCGCTGCCCAGGGTAATGCCTTCGTTGACGATGGTAGTGCTCTTCTCCATGTTGTCGACAGCCTTGCGCGCTTCTTTCTGAATGTTCTGGATGAGGTCGGAGATTTCCCGGGTCGATTGCGCTGATTTTTCCGCGAGCTTTCTTACTTCGTCGGCCACCACGGCAAAGCCCAAACCGTGCTCGCCGGCACGCGCGGCCTCGATGGCGGCATTGAGGGCCAGCAGGTTGGTTTGTTCCGCCAGATCGTCGATCACTTCGATGATCTTGCCGATGTCGTCGGCGCGTTGGCCCAGCGCCGAGATGATCTCAGACGATGAGCCGATAGCGGTGTTGATCCGGCTCAAGCCGTCCGTGGCTTTCTCCATGGTGCTGATGCCGCTGTGAACTTCATCGCGCGACCGCTGCGAAATATCCAGCAGCACCTTGGCGGTGTCGGCGACGCGCTGGATGGAAGCCACCATCTCGTCGATCGAAGCGGAGGTTTCGCTTACATTGGAAGCCTGCATCTGCGTGCTCTTCACCATGTTTTGCACGTTGATGCTCATCTCATGCATGGTGCTGGTGACTTCGTCGATGGCAGACGCCGCCTGCACGTTGATCTTGGCAGAGTCGTCCGAAGCGCTGGCCACCTGGTTGGAGCCACTGGCGACCTGCGAGGCGCTGTCGCGTACGCCCTTCACCAGGCTGCGCAGACCAAGAGTCATCTCGCGGAAAGCAATGCCCAACGTGTCACGCTTTGAACGCGGGCTGATTTCGATGGACAGATCTCCGCCGGCGATGGCTTCCGATACGCCGGCCATCTCGCGCAGATAGAGCACCATGTTGTTGAACGCCAACGCTAGTTCGGCAACTTCGTCCTCGCCTTTGACTTCCACCTGCTGCTCCAAATCTCCGGCGTCCGCGATCTGACGAGCGACGTTGACGAGCTGCGAGAGCGGGCTAGTAATGGACTTGGCTACTCGCCAGGAGATCACGCCGCCGAGAAGGACCATCAGGATCGCGCCTACGATGTTGAAGGCGTAGGTGGTGACATTGGCCCTGCGATCGGAGGCGTCTGCCCTAGCCAACGATTCCGTCAGGATAGTATTCAGCTGGCCGAGAGGCTCTTCTACTTTGGTCTTGCTTTCGTGCTCCGATGTAGCCTGTAGGTAAGCGACTGTGAGCTCAGCCACGGTTATGTTGCCGGCGTCCAACTGGCGGCGCTTTTCTACCAGCGGAGCGGCAACGTTGTCTCCCCAATATTTTTCGATAGCTCGGACCTCTTCCAGCAACAGCCTTGCTCTTTCGCCGTCCTGGGCAAGATATGCCACCGTGGCTTCGCTCTTCGTTATAACTTGATTCAGCTCGTTCTGGCCCTGAGCCAGCAGCGTGGCCTCAACCGGATCTTTAAGAACCAGGTTGCGCAGATGCAAATCGTTGTTCATGATCGTCTGCTTCACTTCGGACATCTGGCGGGACATGTCGATGGCCCTCTTGTAGGTGTCCTTCGTGGACTGCTCATAGCCCACTGCCAGCAGATCCAGCGCGGCCAACACACATACGCCGGCCAGAATCCCGCCGAAGCCCCAGGAAAGTTTCCCGCCGATGGTTTTACCGATTCGCATCGTTGCTACCTCCACGCGCCGCCCGATCCGACGAGCCTCGTGTTTTCCTTCAGCTCAGTTCGGACCGATCTCGAAAGACCATGCCCCGCAGTGCCGGCGCGAATGTGCGAGCCGCAGACACACTCGCGCGAAGGAGTCCGACCCAACAAATGCAATGTCATTGCCATGTCGGGATCGCCAGTAGATTCCAGGTTCTCGATGACTAAGTCATTGAAAAGCAATGTGTTCTGGCAAATCTGGCTGCTAGGTTGAAGCCAAGCTGAAGAACTTCAGAGCGCTTGTAGCGAGACACCGCGCCATTTTGGTCTCATCGTGAGACAGGTAAGGGAGTTCTGTTCGTGGTTCGCCGAGGGCCATTCCTTATTGACTCAAAATGAGATTCCGGAGTACCTTCTGGCTTCCCCACCTTGAAAAGTCGCTCTATCTCCATGAACCCGAAAAAGAAGGCCGGTCACGGACATGCACGAAGAAGGGTTGCCGGTAGCCCGATCGATGAGGTGCGAACGCTCCAACAAAGTGTGCGCGAACACAGAAAGCGGGCCGAGGACCTGATGGAGATGTCGCTGGACCTGGGCTCCGCCCTGCGTCTTCCCGATTTCGTGAAGAACTTCACCGAGCGCGTGGCGGGGATGATGCACGCTGAAAGCGCGATCCTGGGTTTGGCTCAAGGCACGCTGGTAGAGAGCGTTGGGTTTTACGGTGTCCAGCCGGAGCGGGAGCTCTTGCGCAAGTTGAACGCCGCGCTTTCCAAATTTGCCGACCGCCGTCCGCATTTGAAGGTTACCGGGAGTGGGGTGCAGGCGCTGGGTGGCGACCTTGCCGCCGCGTTCGGCTGGCATGATGTTACCTTGGTGCGGCTTGAAGGGACGGAAGGGGATCTACTGGGTATTCTCGCCCTAGCCAACATCAAGGGCGAGATGCTGCCAGGGGATCTGAATCTGCTGCAGGCGCTGATCGTTCACGCCTCGGTCGCTCTTGAAAACTCACGCCTGTTTACCCGCATTACTCAGTCCAGCCGGCAGTGGGCGGAGATCTTCGATTCCATCTCTGACTTCATCGTGGTGCATGACGAACACTACCAGGTGCTGCGCGTGAATCGGTCGCTGGCGGAATCCATCGGCGTTGCGCCCGCGCAGCTGATCGGGCTGAACATGCGTGCTCTGATCTCGAGGGAATCGGACTCGCCGCATCCTTGCCCGTTCTGCCGCGACGAGAAAACGTCCGACGAGTTTCTCCATCCGGTCTTGGAGCGAAGCTACCTGGTCTCCAGCTCGCGTATCCATGGCGCGCTGGACGAAGGCCTGCAAACAGTCCATGTGCTGAAGGACATTACCGACCGGCGCGAGGCCGAACGGCGTTATCGCGAGCTGTTTGACAATGTGCAGGAAGGCGTTTTCTTCGCTTCTCCCGAGGGCCACTTCATCGAAGTCAACGACGCGCTGGTTCGCATGCTCGGCCACCAGACCCGCGAGGATGTTCTCAAACTGGATCTGCAAAACGAAGTTTATGTCTCGGAGGCGCAGCGGCAGGAGATCCTGCGCCAGCTGAACAGCAACGGCGCGGTGCGGAACTTTGAGGTCACGCTGTGCCGTCGCGATCGCACCATGATCCACGCTTTGGAGAACACGTTCGTGGTTCGCGACGGCCAGGGCAAGATCCTCCAATATCGTGGAGTCTTTCTCGATATCACCGAGGTGAAGAACTTTCAGGCTCAGCTGCAGCGCGAACGCGACTTCACCGGCAAGATCCTCAACAACACTCAGACCATGATCATCGTGGCTGATACCGCCGGCCTGGTGAGCTATGCCAACCGTCGCGCTTATGAGGCGGGAGGCTTCGAGCAGCACGAGCTGGTGGGACATCGCTTGGACAAAATCATTTCTTCATCCCACAAGGAGGATTTTGCGAAAGCCTTTGAGTCCAGCCTGCACGGCCTGCAGACTGACAACCTGGAGTTGGTGATCGTGCGCGGCAACGGCTCGCCGGGTAAGTTCTCCACCAACTTGAGCCCGATGCGCGATGAAGCCGGCGACGTGAACAGCGTTGTGGTCCTGATGACGGATATCACCGACGCCTCCATGATCCAGGCCAAGCTCGTGCATACCGAGAAGATGGCGGCTGTCGGACAGTTGGTTTCAGGCGTGGCCCACGAGGTGAACAACCCGCTGACGGCGATCATGGGCTTCTCTGACCTGTTGATGGAAAATCCGGAGGTCCCCAGCAGCGCGCGCAAGGACCTGCAGGTGATCCTGGAAGAGGCGCAGCGAACCAAAGAGATCGTACAGAACCTCCTCAGTTTTGCCCGCCAGCGGCCACCGCAGCGGCACTCTCTGCAGATCAATGACATCATCCGCAAAACCATCGCCTTGCGCGCTTACGACTTTGCCAATCACGGCGTGGAGATAGTAGAGAAGTTCGATGAGCGCTTGCCGGAGCTGATTGGCGACCCGCATCAGCTGCAGCAAGTCTTCCTGAACATCCTCAACAACGCCTACGATGCGGTGCGGGCCGCAGGGCGGCGCGGCGTGATCGAAATTGAGACAGCACAATCCAGCACCTGGCTGGAAGCGCTGTTCCGCGACAATGGCGAAGGCATCAAACACCCCGAGCGCATCTTCGATCCTTTCTTCACCACCAAGGAGGTGGGGCAGGGAACGGGGTTGGGCCTGAGCATCTGTTACGGCATTGTGCGCGAGCACGAAGGCGAGATCGTATGTTCCAACAACCATGACCGTCCCGGTGCAACGTTCAGCGTGCGCCTGCCCATCCGGATGAAAGCCGAGATCAGCCTGATAGCCGCTGCGGGAGCCAAGCAATGAAGGCCGCCACCAGCATGCAAGCCTTGCCGTTGCTGCTCATCGAGGACGAGCGATCGGTCATGGATTTCATCCGCGTGGCGTTGGAGCGCCACGGCTACACCTGTACCACAGCCAGCTCGGCCGCTGAGGGAATTCGTTTGCTCGAGAGCGGCGCATTTGGCGGAGTTATCTCGGACATGCGTACGCCCGGCGGCGCCAGCGGTGCTGATGTACACGAATGGATCCTCGCGTACTGTCCTCAACTGCGCGACCGAATTCTCTTTATCACCGGCGACACCGTGAATGATGACACCATGAAAACGCTGATTCGCACCGGAGCGCCTTACATCGAGAAGCCGTTTCGCGTGGTGGAGTTGATGGTGACTGTAGAAAAGCTTTTTGGGAAGGCCAAGTGAACTCCGTGGGCGAAGATCTCCAGGTCAAGTTTCTGATCGTCGATGATCACCAGAGCATCCGCAAACTCTGCCTTACGGTGGGATCGTCGCTGGGCTTCGACTGTAAGGAAGCCGAGAGCGCCGAAGCCGCGCTGGCCAGCCTGGAAGCCGATTCACCGGATATCGTGCTGGCCGATCTCATGATGCCCAACATGACCGGGCTCGAATTCTTGCCGCGGGTCAAGCAGCTGCTGCCGCGCTGCGAGATTGCCATCATGACCGGGCACGCCTCGATCGAGACCGCCGTCCAGGCGATGAAGCTGGGTGCTTACGACTACATCACCAAGCCCTTCCGTGTGGACGAGCTTAAGCTGCTCCTGCAGCGCATGAAAGACAAAGTCAGCCTGGTAATGGAGAATCAGTTTCTGCGCGAGCGTGTCAACGCGGAGATGGAACTGAACGGGATCGTGGGTTCCTCTTCCAAGATTCAAGACGTTCTGCGCATGGTGGGGCGGCTCAAAGACACGCGCACGCCGGTGCTGATCGCCGGCGAAAGTGGAACCGGCAAAGAGCTGGTGGCGCGAGCCATTCACTACCGCGGCACTTTTGCAAAGCGGCCTTTTGTGGCCGTGGACTGCGGTTCCCTGGTGCCGACGCTGATCGAGAGCGAGCTGTTTGGCTACGAAAGAGGCGCGTTCACGGGAGCGCTCAAATCCAAAGACGGCCTTTTTCAAAGCGCCCACGGCGGCACGATCTTTCTGGATGAAATCGGCGAGCTGTCCATAGAAATGCAGGCCAAGCTCCTGCGCGTGCTGCAGGAAAAGGAGGTGCGGCCGGTCGGCAGCAACACACGAGTCAAAGTGGATGTGCGCGTGATCGCCGCCACCAACCGCGATCTGGAGAGCGCTTACCAGGAAGGGAAGTTTCGCAAAGATCTCTACTTCCGGCTGAATGTGGTCACGCTGCACCTGCCCCCGCTGCGGGAAAGAAAGTCGGACATCGCGTCGCTCGTCCATTTCTTCCTGGACAAGTTCGCGCCCGGCAAAATGATCAACCTCTCGGCCGCCGCTACCCGGTGCATGATGCAATACGACTGGCCGGGCAACGTGCGCGAACTCGAAAACTGCATCGAGCGTGCTATCGCGCTCGGCGATCAGGAAACGATCGACATCGGCGATCTTCCGCCCGCCTTATCTTCATTTTTGCAGCGTCAGGACTTCGACGAAGCCGAGTCGCAATCGCGAATGCCGGCGCAAGCCGTTGATACCGACCTGGAAGAACTGGAGCGGACAACGATCCAGCGCGTCTTTGAGCAGGTCCACGGCGACAAGGCGCTGGCCAGAAAAATGCTCGGCATCAGCCGGGCCACGCTTTACCGCAAGCTGAAACGCTACAACATTGCCG